>Ga0066602_10000155_pt1 | contig 57552 bp, 50 predicted proteins | sample Higcelweek5metaG_FD_59481 | JGI IMG/M metagenome (GOLD analysis project Ga0066602, IMG submission 59481) | Freshwater pond sediment microbial communities from the University of Edinburgh, under environmental carbon perturbations - High... | ecosystem: Environmental > Aquatic > Freshwater > Pond...
AACAATGTGGGGACCGGTCTCCGGTGACAGGAGTCTGGTTAGTGGGCGGATCGCTCTGTTTCAGGTACCAACCAGCGATCTTCATTCAAGGGAATCTTTGTCGCTTCTACGAAAATAAATCGGATCCGCATAAAAGCGGCCGAACTGGGAGGAATGAAATGAAGAAGAACCAATCAGGGCCTCATAGCGCCTATTTGAATAGCCGTGCCATCCCCCTGTGGCTGATGGCAGCAGCCTGCTCCGCCGCAGGATTGGTTGCGCCGGTACAGGCGCAGGACACCAGTAGTGAAATGCTGGAAGAAATTGTTGTCACGGGCTTCCGTGGCAGCTTGGCCAGTGCAATCGAGACGAAGAAAAATTCAAACAACTTCGTAGACAGTGTGAATGCAGAGGATATTGCCAAATTTCCTGATCTGAACCTGGCAGAGTCTCTTCAACGCATTCCCGGCATTGCGATTGACCGCGATGGTGGTGAAGGGCGAACCATTACTGTACGTGGGTTGTCATCAGATTTCACGCGCGTTCGCCTGAATGGCCTTGAAGCACTTGCCACCACTGGTGGCACTGATAGCTCAGGTGGTGCCAATCGCGGTCGCGGCTTCGACTTTAATATATTCGCCTCTGAATTGTTCAACAATATTAAGGTGAACAAGTCACAGTCCGCAGAGATAGAGGAAGGGTCTCTCGGCGCAACGGTGGATCTACAGACTGGTCAGCCTTTTGATTACAAAGGGTTCACCTTTGCGGCGTCAGCAAAGGGTACCTATAATGACCTATCCAAAAAGATCAACCCACGCACCACCCTTCTGGTCGCCGACCAGTTCCTTGACGGAAAAATCGGGGTGCTGGGTTCCGTTGCCTATTCCACCCGCAATGTATTCGAGGAAGGGGCAACCACCACGCGCTGGGAAGTTCCCATACCCAACCCGAGCACGGCCCCAAATCCGAATACCAAGTTCCGCAGCGTACCTGCCGGTTCGGCAGCGCAACAGGCTTGGCATCCCCGCATTCCCCGCTATGGTCGGCTGGATTACGATCAGGATCGTCTGGGCTTGACGGGTGCGATACAGTTGCAACCTTTTGAAAATACTCGCATCGACCTTAATTTACTCCATGCAAAACTCAAACAGGATCGGACAGAGCAGTATCTGGAAGCCATTTCGTTCAGCCGCACAGGTGCCGCCGGCATGGGGGGCACCGATTTGATCAGTGGTGTTGTTGATGACAACAATGCATTGGCGCAGGGTACCTTCAATGGTGTCGATATGCGCACCGAATATCGACGCGATAAGCTGAATTCAGATTTCCTGCAATATTCTGCGGCACTGGACCAAGGGATTGGCGAAAGCGTCACCCTGAAAATGCTGGCGGGCTGGTCAAGCAATAAGCAAAAAAACCCGGAACAGACTACAGTATCGCTGGAGCGGTATAACTCAAGCGGATATAGCTATGACTTTACAGGAAACAAAAAATTACCGGACTTTGATTATGGCTTTGATGTTACAAATCCGGCAAACTGGGCATGGAGTACATCATCCGCACAAGGCGATGCCTCATTGATCCGTATGCGCCCTAACAAGACCACGAACGAATTCGTCAATTATCGGGGTGATCTGCTTTGGGATGCGACCGACAATGTCACGCTGAAGACAGGTTTTGCCTGGAAGAAATATGACTTCAAGACTGAAGAATGGCGTCGCGTCAACGAAAATGCGGTAGCGCTGCCTAGTGGCACGACGGTAGCGCAGATTTCCAAGCTTTTCTCCGGCCTGGGCCGCAATATGAACGTCCCGGACGGCACCCCCACCAGCTGGATTGTGCCTGATCTGGACAAGATCGCCGATCTACTGGGCATATACTGTAACTGCGTAAACCAATATGGGAATTTTACCCTGTCAAAGGATAATCAGCTTGGTCAGAACCGTGATGTGACGGAGAAGGATTTGGCCTTCTATGGTCAGGCCGACTTCAATTTTGAGGTGCTGGGCAAGGCCGTACGCGGGAATATTGGCATTCGACGGGTGAAAACCGAGCAACAGGCGTTCGGTTACGTGGGCACCCGCCCCACGACCACCGATCGGAGTTATTGGGACACATTGCCCTCTATGAACCTCTCTGTTGAAGCAACAGAGGATGTCTTCGTCCGCTTTGCGGCCGGCAAGGTGATGGCGCGTCCGCGACTGCCCGATCTGACGCCGGGTGGCTCCATTAATACCCAATCCAAGACGCTGACAATCGGTAATCCGGATCTGGAACCTTACCGGGCAAATACGATCGATGTGGGTTTGGAATGGTATCCCGACCGGGAAACTCTGGTTTCTTTTGGTTTTTTCTACAAGGATATCAAGAGCTATATCCAAAATGTCGCGAGCAGCCAAGTTTTACGTACGGTTGAACTGCCCATTGAGTCGTTACCAACAGCTGAGCTGGATAATGTATACACAGTTACGCGAGCGCAGAATACAGAAGGTGGGCCGCTGAAAGGCATTGAAATAAGCTTGCAAAAGCCCTTCACCTTCCTGCCAGCGCCATTTGATAACATGGGTGGTATCCTTAATTATACCCATGTCAAATCGAATATTACCTACTATCTGCCCAGCGGTTCCAGCAACGCCGTGCGAACAGAACCTCTGGTTAACCTGTCTCCCAATTCGCTGAACGCCACGCTTTATTATGAAACCGAAAAGTTCAGCGTACGGGTTTCCGGCGCCTTCCGTGACGCGTATCTGACGAATGTGGCACCGGGCAATAATATCGATGTGCGCGGAAAGAATTCCACCTTCAATCTGGACTTCAATGCGTCATATAATATCAATGAAAATCTGACAGTATCGTTCGAAGCGATCAATCTGACTGATCAATATGATGACAAGTGGGTTGGCCGCGATTTGCAGGCAATGGATACCTATGTCCATAGCGGTCGGCAATTTTTCCTGGGTGCAAGTTACAAATACTGACAACCGCCTTCCTGTCTCCGATTCATCTCGGCCACCACCAACAAGTGGTGGCCGTTTTTTTATCATTCTGTTTATTGCGGAGATGATTAATGCGCCGGATTTCCCTGGGACTGGTCAGTTGGGCCCTGCTCACATGCTCGGGCTTGGCCGCAGCACCTTTTACACCGGTTTCCCCCGGACCAATCCCGGCATTCCCCGGCGCGGAAGGCGCGGGAGCCTTCGCAATGGGCGGACGGGGTGGGGTGGTTCACACTGTCCGTAATCTGGATGACAGTGGGCCGGGTAGCCTGCGCGCAGCAATCGAAGCCGAAGGCCCCCGTATGGTGGTTTTTGCCGTGTCAGGAACAATCCGCCTGAAGAAGGCGCTGAAAATTACGAGTGATTTCATCACAATTGCCGGTCAGAGTGCGCCCGGCGACGGGATAACCCTCGCCGATCAGCCAATGGTGATCGCTGCCAATCATGTGGTGATCCGCTTTCTGCGGGTGCGCCTTGGCGATCTCAGCAGAACGGGGGATGACGCCATCTCCGTCACCGACGGGCAGCATATTATGCTCGATCATCTATCCGCAAGTTGGTCAATAGATGAAACATTATCGGTTTCCCAGAAATGGAAGCCAGGCATGAAAGGACTAGACCATGTCACAGTGCAATGGTGCCTGATCAGCGAAAGCCTGAATGGATCTGTTCATGTGAAGGGCGAACATGGCTATGGCAGCTTGGTCCGTGGCTCTTATGGTGCACGTTACAGTTTCCACCATAACCTGTGGGCACATCATAAGTCTCGCATGCCGCGTCCCGGTAACTTCATCGAAGTCGGGGATGATCCGGAAGGGGCGGTGATGGATTTCCGCAATAACGTTTTTTATGATTGGCACGGAGAAGCTGGTGGCTACAATGTCGATCAGAACGCGGTAACCATCTATAACTTTATCGCCAATGCCTATCTACCGGGCCCTGGTAGCCAGGGAAAAATGGCTTTCCGGGAATCAGCACCGCTGGCAAAGGCCTTCTTCTTTGGCAATGCCATGGCAGGCGTTATTCCCGCCGACCCCTGGTCGCTGGTAAAAGGGAGTGATCAGAGCGGATACCGGTTGCCGGCAGCGGCAGCCGTTGCTCCTGTGACGACAACCGACGCATTGACAGCGCAGCATGATGTGTTGGCACACGCTGGTGCATCCCGCTGGCGTGATTTGGTTGATCGTCGTGTGTTAGAACAAGTAAAAACTGGAAAAGGTGGGGTTATCAACAGCCAGCAGGATGTTGGCGGCTGGCCGCAATTGCTGGAAATGCGCGGCCAGACAGACAGTGATGGCGATGGAATTCCCGATGGTGCAGAGAATCAGCGTGGCCTTGACCCCGCCAATCCACTGGATGCCAGCAGAAAGGAGGCGGATGGTTATACCGCTTTGGAACAGTATCTGGCCGATCCGCCCACCTAAAACAAGGTAGGAGAAGTGAAGCACCTCCCCCTAAATTGCGATCAGGTTCCCTTTGCCTTAGTGGCGCTGTCCAGCACCTCAGGTCGTTTTGGGGTCATGTCGTCCAGGTTCCAATCGTCTGGATTGAAGTATTTGCTGGTAGACGTCTGCTTAGGGTAACCATGCAGGTCATTTTCACTGTCGATAATATTACCACGTCCTTCCGCGACATCAGAAATCAGCTGTACATCGTCTTTGTCCCGATCCCAGGGACGAGCACCGGCTTGTGACAGCACATAGCGTTGAACAGCGGTTGCCGGCAGAGCCGTCAGACCCTTTGGCCAGATCTCTGGCTTTTTCAATTCGATCACCTTGGCCGGCGTGGTGGTGTAGCGGCCGATCTGTTGGAGAGGTTCGCCAGCCTGATCAACCGCGATATTATCCTTCCCGTAATATTCCAGATCGCCATCGCCGCCAATCATCAGAAAGGACATGTGTTGTGGTGTATCAGGGCCAGCCCTGAACACATTCCCGATCGCACTCATCTTACCCACCTGATAAGGCATGTCGCCCCATTCCGCAGCCATCAGATTATAGTGGATGGCGCGCTGACCTGAATTATAGATCAGGTTATTGACAATGGCCCCATGGACGCCACCCTTGAAGAAAGGGTTTCGTTCCACATTATGAGCATAAAGATTACCATAAATCAGTATATCTGTAACATTGTCATGTATCAGGGAGCCTTTGGAATGCTCTATTTTGGAATGTGTCGAATAACGTAGACCTTGAGATATTATATTATTTGAAAATGTAATTCTGTTCGAAGTATTTTTGCGCCATTCCTCTGGCGTATTCCCTTTGAATCGCGGGCCGGAGGCAGATAGATTTTCATCCGTCGCCCAGGTCAGGCTGCAATGATCGACGATGACATTATAGGCCGCCAGTGTGCTGATACCGTCATGGTCACTGCCGCTTTTCTTGGGTTGACCAGCCTCGCCCACCCGAATGCGGATATGTCGGATGATTACGTCATGCGTGGCGATATCCATCCCGCCTTTGATTAACGTAATTCCGGGCGAGGGGGCTGTCTGACCAGCGATCGTGACAAATGGCTCGGTCAGTTTGACCGTCTTATTGCCAAGATCGATGACACCTCCGACCTCGAAAACGATCGTTCTGGGCCCCTTTCGGCTAAGCGCCTCCAGCAGAGAGCCCGGGCCATCGGCAGCCAATGTTGTCACTCGGACGATCTCGCCACCCCGCCCGCCCACAGTGTCAGCAGCCCACCCCAGCGCGCCAGGGAAGGCCAGTTTCCCGGTCGGAGCGGCAGCAATCTGTAGAGCTGCCTTGTCAGCCACCTTCGCCAGGGACACAGGCACCATCACCATACCTATGGCCGTCGCCATCCCCATTCCCGTCAGCAAACGCCGGGCGGTTGACAGGCGGAACCGATTATCTTGCATCGCGATTTTCCTCCCTCTCGCCGTATTGGGCGATAAATTCAATTTGGTGTCTTGTAAATGACACCGGTTTCCTATAGTCCTTTTTGTAACGAATGACAATGTCTTGGGCTCGGGCCGAAGACAATATTGGGGGAGGGCATGAATGCCGATTGATGGCGATGATCCGACAGCCGGCATCAGGCGCGCATTTCGTGAGGCGCGGCGTGCGGGGAGGTCGTTGCCTGAATATCCGGGACAAATTCCAGTAACCCTGGAAGGGGCCTATCTGATCCAGAATGCCGCCATCATGGAATGGCCGGAGGAAGTGGCCGGCTGGAAGGTGGGCTTCATCGCCCCATCCATCCGCGATCGCTATCCGCAGGAACGACTGGCCGGTCCGATCTTCAGCAAGGCCGTTCGCTTCGCACAACCGGGCAATATAGTGGATATCCGGGCGATCGAAGGGGGGTTCACCGCTGTAGAAGCAGAAATCCTGCTTCAGATAGCCCATGATATTCCCGCCGGCAGCATTGCCGAAGATGCGCCCTTGGAGCCGTTGGTGACTGCGGCATATCTGGGTGTCGAACCTGCCGGGAGTCCGCTGTCGGCCATCAATGATCTGGGACCGGCGGTGGTCATCAGTGATTTCGGAAACAATGCCGGGGTGGTAATCGGCCCGCGAATTGCGGGCGCATTGGAAAGTCTGTTGGCCCCTGAACCACCTGAAATCATGGTGGAAACCATCATTGATGGAGAGATCATCGGCCAGAAGCCGGTGAGCGCCATTCCCGGCGGTCCCGGTCGGGCCCTTCGCTTCCTGCTGCGCAACCTCGGACAGCGGGGTATTATGCTCAAGGCGGGCGCCTGGATATCCACCGGCGCCATTACTGGCGTTCACCGGGTAGAACCTGGTGTGAGTTGCGTTGTTCGGGCAGATGGCGTCGGCGAGGTTAAGGTTCGTTTCGTTCCGGCAGTATCGCTGGATTGACATCCGGGGCCGGCCTTTCTCCACCGATTGGTCACCAGTCTTATTCCTGTGAACAAAAGGGGGAACCAACCCCCGCTTGCGACAGCGTGGGGCGGAGATTATCCGCCCGTGCCCCAGACTATCAGGGAGGAAACCTATGCCGGGCGTGAATGATGTCCCGCAGCCGGCGGCCCGTTTAGGCCGTTATCGTTGGGTGGTTGTGGCGCTGCTTTTCGCGGCGATGGCCATCAACTATGTTGACCGCCAGATGATTGGGGTGTTGAAACCCACCTTGTCTGCGGAAATGGGCTGGTCGGAAACCGATTATGCCAACATCATATTCTGGTTCCAGGCCAGCTACGCGATCGCTTATATCGCTTTTGGCAACATTGTCGATCGACTCGGGGCGCGGATCGGGTTCGCACTCGCTTTCGTGATCTGGACGATCGGCCATTTCGCTCATGCCGCCGCTCGCGATCTGACCGGGTTCATTTTCGCCCGCGTCGTGCTTGGCATCGGCGAAGGTGGTGGTTTCCCCGGCGGCATCAAAGCCGTGGCAGAATGGTTCCCCAAGAGGGAACGGGCATTTGCTACCGGTATCTTCAATGCTGGCACCAATATCGGTGCCATTGCCACGCCCCTGATCGTCCCGGCCATCACGCTCGCCTGGGGCTGGGAAATGGCCTTCATCATTACCGGATTATTCAGCATCGTCTGGTTGCCACTTTGGTTGATCCTGTATCGTCATCCTTCTAAGCATCCGAAGGTGACACAGTCGGAACTGGACTATATCAGCAGCGATCCGCCCGACCCCGGGCACCGTATTGGTTGGTTCCGCCTGTTACGGGTACGCGAAACCTGGGCTTATGCGATCGGCAAGTTTCTGATCGACCCGATCTGGTGGATGTTCCTGTTTTGGCTGCCTGACTTCCTGGCCAAGCGCCATGGGTTAGATCTGAAAACCTTTGGTATTCCACTGGTGATCATCTATCTCCTTTCCGATGTGGGCAGTGTGGCCGGTGGCTGGCTGTCTTCACGGCTGATACAGCGGGGGCACAGTTTAAATCGTGCGCGGAAGATCGCGATGTTGATTTGTGCCCTATTCGCGCTTCCAGTCGCTTTTGCTGCCAATGCTGATACACTCTGGATTGCTGTGCTGATCATCGGTCTTGCCACAGCCGCACACCAGGGGTTCTCGGCCAATCTCTACACGCTGCCGAGCGATGTGTTCCCTCGCGCGGCCGTGGGGTCCGTTGTTGGCATTGGCGGTATGCTGGGTGCCGTTGGTGGCATGGCGATGGCGAAATATGCCGGATGGGTTCTGGAAAAAGTGGGGACCTACACGCCGATTTTCGTGGTCGCCGCTACCACTTATCTGCTGGCCTTGCTTGTAGTGCATTTGTTGAGTCCGCGTTTGATGCCGGTTGAAATCAACGAGGAGCCGAAGGTCTGAACGTCCAAAAAGCACGGCAGATTGACGTTGATCTGCGACTTGGTTGCAGTTCGTCATAACCGGTTCGCTTGATAGCTGCCAGCTTGCTGCTGAAAGCCTCTGTGGGCGTCTGCCATCTCAGGCACTTACGGGGCGTTTCGGTCATCCTGGCGGCAATGGCCGACAGCCCGGTCGAGGATCGATCCTCGACCGGGCTGTTTGACATTCTCAATGCCCCCTTTTGCCAGGGGCTATGCGGATTGCAGAACCAACTGGGCATGCGCAATGACCGCCAGGCACCCACAAACTCGGTGCCCCGGTCGAAGATGATGCTGCGCCGAGCTGATGCGTGCAGGGGGCCCAGGGCATTGGTGATCCGGGACATGACGCCGGCAGAGCGCCGGTCTTCATTGCTCAGCAACAGTAGATATCGGGTTTGCCGCTCCATCTGGCCAACCGGCCGCGGATCGATCTTGAGCCGACCGGAAACCAGCTGCGGCGACCAGCCCGCATGCAGATTCGCCACCACAAGCGCCAAAAGGGCAGGATGGTGCAGTAACTTCACCCGGCCAGAACGGCGCCGCCGCTTGGCCAGCGCATTCGCCGTCATGCAGTAATAACCTCGGTAGTCGTTCCCATACCGATCCCGGAAACTTGTGTGATAGAAATTGCGATTGATCTCACGATGGATCGTCCCGCGATGCCGTCCAAGCCGCGCCGCGATCTCCTGAACCGGGATCGACGCCTGGAACATCTCTTCAATCCGCCGCCTTTCCGTCAAGCTCAGGTGTGAATAGCGCTCTCCCATGGCAGCATCCTTTGCTAACCATCTGATCATAAAGGAAAGTCGCACTTCAAAATAGAACCCACCCGATTATAATATTTTGGGCGATAATCAATCTTATGGAAATACACGGAGCGGTTTTGGCTGTGTAAGGGACGTAAACGACGTTGGGATTCTGGCGCAGATCGGCGTGATGCGCAACTCGCCACCGGACAGATCGACACCCGTAGATGGGCCTTGGTGTCCTTTACGGATTGAAGAACCTTGTCAGCGGTACGGTTCTCTGCTTGCCAGCCCAGCATGACCATCAGCTTGTCGAACATGACCAGAGCGGCATCGGTGAGATCGGTCTGCACCCCTATGATGGCTGCCACCAGCACGGCGCGGCGGCGCTGGTCGGACATCTCGCGGATATGCTGGGCGGTCATGCGGTGGGCGTCGGCCGATAGGCGCGCGAAGGCGATATCGGGGAACCACGCCAAGGAAATGGCTTTTCTGCGGCCCGCTAAACTGTTGTGCAACTGATCTTATTCGCATTGAAACGTTCCAACACCCAGCAAGCCAGCAGCGGTGGCAGTGCGCAGGCGGCCAACCCGTAAACACCCGGCAAATTCGCCATGATCCAATTGCCGCTGCTGTTGCCTTCCAGCATGACAGGGCCGGTGGAGGTCAGGATCATATCCCAATGAACCAATGGAAGGGGCGGCAGGGCGGCCGTGGCGCGTAACGTCATCGCCACAGCCTCCCCAAAGCTGTCCAGTCGCCGTCCTGCCACAGGTGCCCCGTTCCAGCTCAGGGTCTCCACCCTCTCCCCTGGTTCCGCCAGACAAAGGCCTGCACTCAACCGACCAGTGGCGGGATCCACAGGGGCATGCAGCGCACCATGGAGGAAGTTGCTTGAGCGGTGGCCGGGAATCGCCATGGTGAGCGTTGCGGAGTGCAGGAAAGGTTCTTCCCCTGGACGACGCGCGGTCACCAGGCGCAGCACCGGCGCGCGGCCATCAGCGCTCAGGTCCGATAGATCCGGCGTAGCCACCAGCCGTTGCTGCACCAACAGATCATCCGCCCGCGATAAGCGGAGCAGCCGGCGCATCAGGTCGCTCTCCCGCACCGGGCGGCCATCCATCAGCCATTGCCCCCCGGTCCCGGTCAATGCAAAGCAGCCCCTGCCGCCATGTCCATGGCGTGGCTTAAGGAACAGACCGGCCTCGGAGGAGCCTAGGGCCGGCGGGGCCACCGGTTCCCCCTGCCGGTAAATGGTCAGCACCGCCGGAAAGGCGATGCCGGCTTCTGCCAGATGGATGGCGGCGGCGAGCTTGTCGGTCAACAGCCGATGGGCGGATGGGTCCCCCAGAAGCAGCATCAGACGGGCGGCGGCACGGGCCGGCAGGGGATGGGTGGTGCCATATAAAGATCGCCAGACATGGGCCTCCAACGGATCGGCACCGGACATCAGGCAATCGCGATAAAGCCCCAGCGGCTTAATCCCCCCCAGCCTTCTGGCGAAGGCAAGGCTCTGCCCCGCCGCCGACAGGGGCCAGAGAAGCCGGTCGGCCAGCCAGAGACAGGGCCGCAGCATGGAAGGCTTGCCCCGCCGCCATCTGGTCGCCGCCCAAGATCGCAAATCCGCCAGAACGGGATCATCCCCGGTCGCCCAGCCCAACCCGTCCCAAGGCAAACCACGCCAGTATCGTTTCAGCATCAGCGGATCCGCTTGCAATGTCGGCTAGGGCAGAGATTGACCGCCGCGCCCGCGCGGCGCAACCTGGGGCTTCCAACACGCCATAAGGCCGACCATCTTGATGCCCATTTCCGCAAATCCGCACTGGTCGGCCCTGTGACCGACATGCTGCCGGAGCGGGCCGTACGGCCCGATATATTGGCCAGTTGGCTGGCCCAGGTGGAAGGGGCGCTGCGGGCAAGGCCCGGTGAACCGACGCTGGCATGGCGCCGCGCGGGCTTGCTGCGGAGCCTGGGACGCCTGGAAGAGGCCGCCGCCGCCTATGCCGGATTGGTCACCGAAAATGGAAAAGACCTGGCAGCCCTGCTGCGCGGTCAGGCCACGGGGCCGGCGGGACGCGATGGCCCCGCGCGCTTCCTGTGCATCAATGATTTTCTCCCCCCCGACCTCTATCACCATCTCTGGCAATGCGTAACGCAGGATGCACCTCTGACGCCAGCCCTGGTCGGTCAGGGCAAACTTGATGATGCCAGCCGGCGTTCCTTCCTGCTGGAAGACAGCGCCGCTCTGCGGCCCTGGTTCCTGGCCAGGCTGCTGAGCACCTTGCAACAGGACCGGGTGCTTGACCGGTTGGGCCTTGCCTCTTTTACCCAGGGAACACAGGAACTCCAGGTGACGCGCCACCTGGACGGGGATTTCTTCCGGCTGCACCGCGACGCGGGCAAAGCGAACACGAGCACGCGGCGCCTGACCTATGTCTATTATTTCCACCGCACGCCGAAACGGTTCAGCGGCGGCGATCTGCTGCTGTGCGACCAGGGAAGCGATGGAGGTCGCGTGGCGGAACTGGGACTGACCCGGTTGGAGCCGGTCAATAATTGCATCGTTTTTTTTGCGGCTGACCGACTGCATGCGGTGACGCCCGTTTCCATGAAGAGCGCCGATCCCGTTGACGGACGCTGGACGGTAAATGGCTGGCTGCATAGCGCGTGACGGCCGGCGCTTTACATCGCTGGAAGATTAGCCGCATTTTCCGGCCAGCCCAATTTTGCGGGACCCCATATGATCACCTCTTTCGCCGACCTGCTGCACCCACATGATCCGGCGTTGTTGCTGAATGCAGCAGCGAAGGGGGAACGGCTGTTGCTGCGCACCGATCGCGCGGGCCGCTTTGCACGGTTGCTGCCCTGGGAGCGCCTGAATGAATTGATCACCCCCGATAAGGTGCTTGCGGGCGATATCGAATTCGCGCGCAACAACATAATTCTACCGGCAGAGATGACCATTGTCCGCCCGCGTCGACAGAAGCCGCCAACACGCATGCGCCTGCCGACGCTGGAGCAATATGCGACGCAGGGGATCAGTGCCATCATCAATGGCGTCCATCGGCTCGACCCGGAACTCCGGCGTTTGAATGCAATCATCGAGCGGGAATTCAGATCCTACGTTCAAACCAACGCCTATGCCAGTTTTGGCCGGGACAGCGCCTTCACCCCCCATTGGGACACCCATAATGTGCTGGTGCTGCAGCTCCAGGGGCGCAAGCATTGGCGCTGCTGGGGACAGCCGTGGCAGGCACCGCTCTGCCAATCCACCTGCAAGGTTCCAGAAAAGCTGGGCCCCGCCGAATGGGAAGCAATGCTGGAGCCGGGCGATCTGCTGTATCTGCCGCGGGGGGAGATCCATGGGGCCAGCCTGTCGGCGGGAGAGGATTCACTCCACCTGTCGATCGGCATCGAGCCCCCTCGTCTCGAAGCCCTGACGGCAACCCTGGCGCAAATCTGTCAGGAAGAGCCTCTGGGGCGCCAGGATTTACCGATCCTGGCAGATGCCACCACCAGAGCCGTCTGGCTGAAGGCCGCCAAAGCCTTGCTCCACCAAGCGGTCGATAAGCTGGATCTGGATGAGGTACTGACTTGGTTGGATCAGCGCGAAGAACCCCTGCCCGGCGGCTTTCTGGGAATCTCTCACCGCCTCACGACAGGAACAATGATTTCGCCGACATTGCGCCGCCGCCCGCCGCTCATTGCGGATGAAGCGACCGGTACCACAAGGGTAAGAGCGGGGAGTCAAAGCTGGACGATCAACGCGGTTGAGCGGAAAATCCTGGTGGAGATATTGCAGCACCATGCGATGACATTGGGAAGCGTGCTGACCCTGCTCGCCGATGAGACCGAGCTCGCCATCCGGGGAGCCGTAAAGGCGCTGGCGGCCAAGGGGCTGGTGACCCTGCGGAATGGGCATCATGAATAAAAAAGGACCGTCGCTTGCATGACGGCCCTTTGATAAGGCAAACCGGCGGCGTCCGCCGTGTTCACTCGCATCCACAAAGGCAACCGACCGTCAGGACCCAGTCTTCAGGAACGGCGACCCTTCCATCCCGGAATCGCCACCCCCGGTCGTGAAAGTACCGACCTCGGCATCCTCGATCACCGGGGTATGCCAAGCCTTGCGAACTGTCGGGCTGACATCCTCAACGGAGACCGGGAGGGAAGTGAGATCGCTTTTCATTGTCAGACACTCATGTTTCAAAAATAATTCTGAAATTTAGATTGAAGTCACCTAACATAATTTATCAGTCATTTCAACATAAATCTGCGCCCGTGCCGGAATTGGTGGGCAATAGGAGTTCGGTCGGCAAGTTAGCTTGCCAAGCTTGAAGCGTGCTGGCAAAGAAGTTGAATGACTGAGATGTTGTCAATTTCTCCCTATCGCTACCGAATTTCCGGGCTTAATATTGCGTCCGATTTCGCGTTGCCTGCGCGGTGCGCACTGGACCCGGCGGGTGACTTCCCCGTGGATGTGCGCTTTCATAGGGGCGATGTTCCGGAAAGGTTGGAGCGGCCCACACATATGGGCCCGACCTGGATGGTGGAAGGGAACCGCTTTCTGCTGCACCTGCCGGATGTCTGTCGCATCTTCTCCGTGAATGGACGAGGAGTGACCCTGTCCCCCGCCCCGCTTCACCCGGTCGAGGATACTCTCGTCTTCGTCACCGGCACAGGCTTGGCGGCAATTCTCTATCAGCGCGGCGCCATGCTTCTGCATGCCTCCGCCGTGGTGCATGAGGGTCGGGCCTTCATTTTCTGCGCGCAGAGCGGGGCCGGGAAATCGACGCTGGCCGCGGCGTTGAATCAGGCGGGATGCGGATTCTTGGCCGATGATGTCTGCACGGTCGGGCAGGCCGACGATGGATATCCACTGATCCAGTCCGACGGGCGTTCCTTGCGTCTTTTCGCCGACAGTATCGGGCAGATCGGGCTGAAGGCGGTCGTGGGTTCCCGCGTACGCCTCCGGGTGGAGAAATTTCACGTCAGCCCGGCGCCCAGGCCGGTGGAAATGGGAGATGGCGTGCCGCTGGCCGGCGTCTATATACTGGCCGATTCAAATGCCGCCTTTCCACCCGGCATCACCCCCATTTCCCCTTTAGTGGCGGCGCAATTACTGCTTAACCAGACCTATCGGCGGCGGCTGGCACTGGCCTATTCCAGCCAGGGGCACCTGGCGATGCGGACGGCGGGATTGCTGTCCCATGTGCCGGTTTTCCACCTGCACCGGCCCCGCGACTTCGCCCGGCTGGACGAGACGGTAAACAGACTGTTCACGCATTGGAACAGCTTGCTCTGAGGGAGGGGGGAATGGCTTTCTTTCCGCCAGGGCTGGTCTGGCTTGCCTCCTATCCCAAATCCGGGAATACCTGGATGCGCGTGCTGCTCGCCAACCTGATCGCCGGCAAGGAAAAACCCGCGGATATCAACAATCTGGCCGAACACAGTACGCTTGTCGGGCGCTGGCGGTTTGCCGATGACATGCTGGTCGATCCCGACCTGCTGGACTGGCGGGAGCTGGAAATGATGCGCCCGTTGCTCGGCGATTTCGTGGCGCATAACCTGACCTCCCCGTTCTTTTGCAAGACCCATGACCGTTTCCTGGGGCGCAATGAACGGCCCGTTCTGGGAACGCAGGCGCAGGGTGCGCTTTACATGGTCCGCGACCCGCGCGATGTGGCGATATCCCTATACCACCATGCCAGTCTCAGCCTCGATGCGACCATCGAACGGATGCTTGATCCTGATTTCGTCTCCGGCGGCGGCATGCAGGTCCCCTATCTGCTGGGTGATTGGGCCGGGCATGTGCAGGCATGGACACGCCAGCAGCAGGTACGAACGAAAGTGGTGAGATACGAGGATATGCGGCGGGACACGCCCGGAACCCTGGCCGCTATTGTCGATTTCCTGGGTGGACAGGCAACGCCGGCGGAGATGCGGCGCGCGGTGGACCATTCCAGTCTGGACGAATTGCAACGCCAGGAAGCGGGCAAAGGGTTCCGCGAAAGCCGGCCGGGGCAAAAGCGGTTCTTCCGCGCCGGCCAGATCGGCGAATGGCGGGAGGTGCTGACGCCAATGCAGGTTCGCGCCATCGAAGATCGCTGCGGGGATATCATGGCGGCGTGGGGCTATCAGCCGGAAGGGTGAGAAAATCGTTGTATGACTCGAGATCAAAGATCGACAGTGGCGCCGTTGGTCGCGAAGAGTAAGGAAATGGATCAGATGTTTCGCCGCAACAGCGATGTGTTCGCAGCGCCGCTGGAAGATACGACTTTGCTGCTGAATGCGGCGACGGGCCGTTATCACGGTCTGAACCCGGTGGCGGCACGGATATGGGAACTGCTTGTCGATCCGATGGATGAAGCGATGTTGATCAACCGGCTGCTGGTCGAGTTCGACGTAACACCGGAGGATTGCCAGCGCGAGGTGGCGGTCTTTTTGGCCGGGTTGCGGGAACGTGGCCTGCTGACAAACGACTGAGCAATGCGTCTGATCTGCGGCATCCTGCACCTGGACGGTGCTGCGGCGAGCGAATCCCCGTTGCGCCGCATGGCGTCGGCCATGACGGCCCCGGGTCTGAACCCCAGGATGGGCCACAGGTTGGAGGGGCCGCTGGGCCTCGCCATCGTCGATTTCGGGGGCCATGGCGCAGAACCGGTGGCGCTGAAGGGATGGATGATCGCAGCCGACCTGCGGCTGGACCCGGCGACGGACAGGCCGGAGGCCGCGTTGCTGGATAGGGTCGAGCGCCATGGGCCTGATTTTCCCGACCATTTGGACGGCGATTTCGCCGTGGCGCTGTGGCGGCGCGAAACCCAGGAGCTTTGGCTGGGCCGTGATTTCATCGGTGTCCGCCCCTTGGCCTGGACATGGCAGCCTGGTCGCTGGTTCGCCTTTGCCAGCCTTCCCAAGGGGCTGCACAAGGCGGGCCTCGCCCCGGCGACCATCGATCCGGTGGCGCTCGGCGCCCAACTCACCCAGACCTATTTCACGGGGTCGGATACCGGCTTTGCGGAAATCGCCTGCCTTCGGGCGGGGCATAGTCTGGTCGTCCGTCCGCATGATCAGAACCCGCCCTGCCCGCATCGCGCTTATCGTCCCGATCCGGCCCTGGTTGGACGCTGGCGGGGGACGCCGCAACAGGCCGCGCAGACGTTGCGGCAACTGGTTGAGAAAGCAGTGGCCGCCCGGATGCCGGAAAGCGGACCGGTCGCCTGCCACTTGACGGGGGGCCTGGACAGTTCAGCCATCACCATCCTGGCGGCACGGGCGGCACGACGGCGATCAGACCGCATCCTGGCCCTGACCATGTGCGCCAGCGCCGCGATGGGGCCGGCGGAGCAGGATGAACGGCCAATGATCGGCGCCGTACTGGCGCAAGAGCCGGACATTTTCCACCGGGTCGTGGATGATCAATTACCGATGCCGGGCCGGCAGGAAGATCCCGACTGGCCGGGAAGCGTCATCGGCGGCCCGGATGACGAGATGATGGCTGCCGCCGCCGCCTTCGGGGCCGACCGTATCCTCAGCGGCGTGGGCGGGGACGAAGGGGCGACCTACAATGGCGCCAACCTTTATGCGGCACTTCTGCGCACGGGAAACCTTGTCACCCTGATCCGCGAACTGTCCGCCCGCGCGAAGAGCGATGGCCTGCCATTGTCGCGCACCATCCGCAATCGCTTGGTGTCCCCGTTGCTTCCAGCCTGTCTGCGCCGTCGCCGCGAAGTGGGCTTGATGGATGGAAAACAGGGGGGAGTAAGGTATCTGGCGCAAGGGATCCGGGACCGGGTTGCAAAGCGGCGCATGGTGCCGGTTCTGCGCAGCAACCGCCCGGCGGAGCGCATCCGAGCGGTGGCCGATCACCATATTTCATCCCGCTGCACCTATTACGCCTTCATGGCGGCACGGCATGGGCTGGCCGCCAGCTTTCCCCTGCTGGATCGGCGTATCGTCGATTTCATCTTGTCGCTTCCGCTCCATATGTTCCTGGCCGATGGCCAGTCACGCCAACCTTTCCGACGCGCCATGCTGGGCATCCTGCCGGAGCCGGTGCGACTGGCCCGGCACAAGCTGGGGCTGTTCGACGACCGCTTCATCCGCTACGCTGAACATCGCGCGGATCTGCTGGCCATGCTGGAGGAATTGCGCGCGCAGGCGCCCCCGATCGTTCGGGAATTGCTGGACCTGGACGCCATTCGGGCGGGGCTGGAGCGACTGCCGGAACCAGCATCCGCCCGCGGCTTCGTCCGTACAATACCGGGTCAGCTTCCCGGTGGCCATCCGGCATGGGTGATGATTTTCGCGGTGCAATGCCTGATTTCGGGTTGGCGCCTCGCACAAGATTGGCAGGGGGAAGCCCGAAGCGATGGCGACTGACTCTGCTGCGATGTCCGGAACCCTGGTCATGAACCCGGCCAGCGCGGCGCGGCTGGAAGAGTCGCATGGCGCGCCATTCCAACTGCAATGGCGGGGCTTGGCCCCCAAACGGAGCTGGCGACCATTGCGCCTAAGCGCCATGGGCACCCATCGCCCCCTGTTCGAGGCCACCTGGCAGGCGCTGGAGACAGGAAATACGCAAGGACTGACACCCGCGCTGGCCCTGCCGCTCTGGCGGGCCGGACTGTTATTGACACCGGCGGAATGCGCCATGCTGCCACCGGGCCTGAACCGGGAACTGGAACGCAGCGACACCCCCGCGGCCCCCTGCCAGCCCCCGGAGATCGCCGGGCCGGCTCTATGGCGGCAATTCTGCCCCGATTTCGATCGTCTGGGGCAAACCAGGGCCGACATGGCACCGCAACCTGAGGCCGGCGCCTGTTTTACCGCCGGTCGCTGGACATCGCTCAAAGGGATATTGTCTGCCCAGGAGGCGGCACAAGCGTCCGCCATCTGGCGCCGCCTTGGCCATGCCGATCTGCTGTTGACGGACACCGGCCGTGGTGCGCGCATCAATAATGATCCGCTGGGGCGGGCGCTGCTGCACCGGTTGACGCCCCTTGTTGAACAGGTGGTGGGCAGGCCGTTACGGCAAAGCTATAGCTTCGCGATGGATTATCGAGCGGGTGCCAAACTGGAAGCTCATATCGACCGGCCACAGTGCGAATACACCATTTCACTGCTGCTGGATTATCTGCCAGCCCTGGAAAATGGATGCAGCCCCTGGCCGCTGGAGGTGGAATTGTCAGCGGGTACCCCCTTCGCCCGCCTGTTCCAGGCGCCGGGAGATGCGGTCCTGTTCTGCGGCCGCGAACTGCGCCACAGGCGGCCCATAATCCCCACCGGGGCCAGCAGTCTCGTGCTGATGCTGCATTGGGTGGATGCCGATTTCCCCGATCGGGACATGGACCGGACATGACGGCACCCACCCCCATGTCGGCACCGTCCCCAACCTTGCGTCAACGCTGGCATGGCCGGCTCATGGTCGCGGAGGCCGCGATCTGGCTGCTGCTCTGTGTACTGGCCCTGCGGCTGCTGCCGTTCCGGGTAGTGGTCCGGCTTTTCATCGGGCGGGGGGAAAAGGTTGGGACGATGCTGCCGCCACCATCAGCCCCGCTGGCGTCGCCTGTGCCCTGGCGGGTGGCCCGGGCCGTGACGCGTGCCAGCGAGCGTGTCCCCTTCCACGCCCTCTGCTTGCCACAGGCGATGGCCGCAAAAATCATGCTGAGATGTCGCAGTCACGACACCATTTTGCATCTGTCGGTTCAAATGGGGCAGGAAGCTGGTATCGCCGCCCATGCATGGCTGACATTGGAGAATATCTGTATTGTCGGTGGCGGCATCCCTGCCGATCAGGTGGAAATCGCGCGATTTTTCTGAAATCGCGTTCCAAGCTGTCGAGCCGGACTGGAGGTTGGCGCGGGCTTTTGCGCTTCAGACACCCTATCTGGAATTTGCTGATCGACGATGGATAGCGTTGAGATGTTCTTCCCGCAGCAAATGGAGCCGCATGGAGGCCAGCCGATCACGCCCGTCGTTGGTAAGTTCCAACAGTTCCACACCCTCACAAATCAGTGGATTGAGCGTATTCCAAAACAACTGGACGTAATTAGCCCGAAACTCTACCACATCAGCCACACCCAACTGACCCAGCATGCCGGATTCCTGGAATTCCTGGGTCAAGGGTTTCAGTTTTCTCATGAAGTACGGATCGGAAACCATACCAATCAGGCGTGCGGCTCGAACCAGACCACGAAATCCGGTCAAATCGGGCTGGCGCTCCGGACATGGCGGAAAACGGGTATAGTCGATATAATCTGCCAACAGATCGGCATCCAGTACGGGGCTTCCGGCAAAGTGAGACCTTACAAACATCATGCCGCGCTCCGATGCATAGGGGCGCAAAAAGGCGTCCGTTGCACCGTCTGGCAACTCGACACTGGTACCGTCTGGCTGGATCACCACCCGGTATTCCTGGTCGCCCGGCAGAAGCCGGCGGTTGAAACCGATGGCGAACAGCAATAATGCGGCGGTGAAGTGCATTGCCTCATGGGCATCCAGATCACCATCACGCAGCATCTTGCCTTTAAGCATTTCAACACCGACACAGACGACCTGCACCGTGTGATCAAGGTTATGGTAAAGTGCGTCAGTCCGCGCAGCATGTGTTGCCCCAATTCGGCAGGCACGCAACAGAGCAGCCCGATATTCCTGGGGCGCCATCGGGAAGAGTTCCACATAGCTTTCCGAGAGCCGGTGCAACAAAGCTTCGATGACAATATCGGCTGGACGGAACATGACGCCTACCCCCTACCCTTTGCCGTGTGTTCCTGCACGAAAACATGCGACATCAGGCTGGAAATCCATTTGCGCCCTTCCAGCGTTACTTCCAGATAAGATAACCCGCCCAATATATGGTGGTGAACATGATTCCAGAAAAAGGCCGGATAGGTCCGGCGCAGGTCGGCAGGCGATTTATTGCCCATACGGGCATTGGCGCCAATTTCCTCGAATTCCTGAAACAAGGCTGGAAGTTTGCGCAAATAGTCAGGGTCAGCCATCTGGCCAATCAAATCTGCGGCTGAAACCAATCCCGGCCAGCTCTCTAACGCCATCTCCCCGTGATCGGGTACGGGAAAGCGTGTATTCTCAATACAATGGCAGACGAACTCGCAGTCAATGATACGATCATCCTTGAACCGCCAGCCAACAAACAGCTTGCCCCGTTCCACATGATAAGGGGTCAGATAGGCATCCGTCATGCCAGGCGGAACGGTGACCATATCTCCGGCAGCATTAATAACCGAAGCCGCTCCCTGATCTCCTGGGCAGACGCCTTGCAGATAACCGATATCATGACACAGTAATGCAACCAGATAATTCACCCATTCCGTGGGGGTGACATTACCCTCACGAAGCATCTTACCGTGTACGATCTCCTGTCCCACCATGGTGACCATAATTGAATGTTCGTAATCATGATAAGGGGCGGTCGAATTCACCAATGATTCCATCGCCAGCACCGCAGTGGTTGACAAGGCATTGCTGTGTTCGGGGTGCAGATGACCATAGACCCGATGGAATCCATCAAGCAGGCGATTCACAAAGGCATCGATGACGATCTGCCTGGAATCAAAAGATTGCATCACGTTGGTCTTTCCAATCTCTCACATCGTCACATTAACATAGACGGACAAGCGAAAGACCCCGATTTTCTATGTCATGTCCTTTGCAGGCTATGGGCAAATGGCGTTGCCAGGTCAGACCAAGGATTCGGGGAACGGCGGGGAGCCATTGATTGACCGCAAATCCCCACCCATGGGAATCTCGAGTCGACAGCACAGCCCGTCATGTTGGAAATCCAGGATGGATTTACCTTGCAACTCATAGGCGATGCTCTGCCGAATAAGTGTTGAACCAAATCCGCTCTGGGAGGGCGGCTTTGTCGGAGGCCCACCAGTCTCTCGCCACTCCAGAAGTATGAGGGACCTGCCTTCCCTTTCGGTTAGCTGCCACGCCACCCGCAAGCGGCCTTCGGCCTTCAGGAAGGCACCATATTTCGCGGCATTGGTCGCCAGTTCATGAAACACCAGCCCCAGTGCCAGAGCTGCACGCGGGCGCAACTCAATTCCCGGCCCGGACAGCATCACATCCTGTGGGGTCTGGGCATAGGGTGTTACCTCATGGCCGATCACTTCCCGTAATTCCACCCACTCCCAGAAATGTTCAGCGAGCAGGTTGTGTGTCTCGGACAGTGCGCGCAACCGCCCTTCAAACGAGGTCCAGAAGCCATCAATGCTGGTTTGGCGCCGGCGGGTTTGCGCGCCGATAGACAGGACGGTAGCCAGTGTATTCTTCACCCGATGGGACAACTCGGCCATCAGCAGGGTTTGCCGTTCCTCTGCCTGACGCCGCTCTGTGACGTCGATGATCTGAACCACAGCACCGGTGGCGACCGGGTTATCGATCAGATCCCCCTCCCCGCTGCCACCCAGCAAAGGGGTAACGGAGAACAAAACTGGGACTGCCCTTCCATCCGGTCCCGTCAGCGTGGCGGCACAGTCGGTAATTTCACCAGGCAGACAGCCTTTCTCCAAGTTTATCCCCAGGCGGGAGAACAAACAATGCCGGTCCGTATCCACCGCCCCTGGCCCAAGCAACGCCTGTGCCGGCGGATTGATATAGGTGATAGAACCAGCCGCATCCGTCAGGATCAGGCCCGTGCGGACATTACGGGTAATTGTGCTGGTGATCAGCGCCTGATCTGCCAGCCGTTTGTTCGCGGCGGCCAACTGGTCGGCCAGGGCGGCCCGTGCCTGTGCGGCATTGCGCTCCGCCTCCAACATCAACGCCCGGCCCTCACGTTCCCGGAAGTCCGCCAGAAGGCGCCGGTTCTGTTCCTCCAGGAAACGGCGACGCATAATCGCACGCAGACGGGCGCGAAAGGGTGCCAGCGGCGCACCTTGAACATAAATGTCACTGACGCCGGCTTCCAGCATCTCCTGGGTCAACTGGCCACCGCTGACATCGCGCATGACCAGGATGATGGCTGGCGCCTGCTGCGAATTGGCGACGATATAGCGCGCGAAGTCCAGCCAGCCGCGCCCCGGCAACCTTTCCGCCAGCAGCACACCATCCATCGGTGTTTGCTCCTGCAAGCGCCGCGCGGCCTCAGCGTCCAACGCACGCTCCACCAGACAGCCTTCTTCAAGCAGCAGGGCTTCCAGTTCGCGCGCATCATCGACATGAAAGCCCGCCAGCAGGGCACGTGGCTGACGAAAAACAGTCTGCGGCAGAACATCCACATCCACATCACGCCGAGCATGGCGCAGCAGATTCCGCACCCGCAGCATCACTACAGCCGGATCCATGGATTTCGGCAGGAAATCGTCGGCACCGCTGTCCAGCCCCTCGCGCTGACGGGCCGGAGTTTCATCCGCCGTCAGCACCAGGATCGGCATGGACAGGGTTGCCACATGCAGGCGCACCTGACGGCATAAGTCGGCACCCTGCAAGCCTGGTAAATGGTGATCAACGATCAGAAGATGCGGCACTGTGCGGTTCAGTACGCGCAGCGCTTCCTCGGCACTTTCCACATGCTCGGTCTCATATCCCTGTTCCTCCAATAAGAACAGCAGACTTAGAGCCTGTGTCGGACTATCCTCGACCAGCAGGATGCGCTGTTTTGTCATTCCAATTGTGCCCCTTCAGGCTTTGCCGGCGCGATGCCGGGTGCGCCTTCAGGCATCCACCGCGACCATCAGCCTGTCATGGGCGAATACGTCCTCGGCCAGCCGCGCCAGCTCACGCTCGATCACGGGCTTGCGCAAGTGCGGACGCCCACGCCATCGCTCCGGCAAACCCGTCGCCTCATACCCGCTTGTGAGGATGAAAGGAACGCCCCTCGCCTCCAGCGCCTCCGCAACGGGAAAGACCAATGAACCCGATAAGTTGACATCCAAAATGGCGCCATCGAATCCGACCGATGCCACCATGTCCAGCGCCTGATCAATCGTCGCAACAGGTCCGAGCACGGTAAAACCCAGCCCCTCCATCACATCGGCAGCATGGATGGCGATGAGAAATTCGTCCTCAACAATCAGGATGCTTTTTCCCTGGCCACTCGACATCTCACTTTGTCCCTGGCTACCTTGGGCATTCCTGCCCCCACACATAATCTACGGCGGTTACTGCCTGATTTCGTTAAGCGTTGCGCCTTATCCCGAAAGGTATAGGGAAGCCGGCCCACAGCGTCGAAGTTCGCCGCAAAGTCACCCAAGGATAACAGCGAACGGCATCAAAGGTTCAAGGCCATGCCGATGGAAACCGGCGCCGTTGCAACAAATCCGAAGCGGGCATAGAGAAAGCGGGCATCACCATCGGCGATCAGGCTGACATAAGCGCCGGCAGCGGGTGCGTGCGCCCGAAGATACGCCATCAGGGCTGCCACGATCCGTGTGCCCAACCCCCTGCCCTGATGCGCCGGATCAACGGCAATGTCGCAAAGCTGAAAACAGCAGGCACCATCACCGATGATTCGGCCCATACCGACAACCGCGCCGTTGGAGATGATATGGACCCCATGAAAGCTATTGGGCAGGCCGATAAGCGCCGCTTCCTCGCTACGTGGGGACAGGCCGGCAATCCGGCGCAGGCGACAGCAATCCGCAGCACCGACCACCCCATCGATCAACTGATATCCGTCCCCTGCCATCAATCCTGACCATCCTGCTGGTTGGCGGCCCGCCGGAAGGGGTGGGCAGGATAGACGCCAAGGATATTCACCTCTCGGGCAAAGAAATCCAATTCCTCCAGTGCCAGCCGCAAGGGCCGCTCTTCCGGATGGCCTTCCACATCAGCATAGAACTGGGCGGCGACAAAACGACCGTCCACCAGATAGCTCTCCAGTTTGGTGATATTGATTCCGTTGGTCGCAAAACCGCCCAACGCCTTGTATAGGGCCGCTGGAACCGACCGCACACGGAACAGCAGACTGGTGACGGTATCGTTGCCGGGCGGCGGTGCCGACGGCTCCTTGGCCAGAACCAGGAAGCGGGTGGTATTATGGGCCGCATCCTCGATTCCCTTGGCCAACACCTCCAGACCGTAAATCTCTGCCGCGAGATCGGAGGCGATGGCACCGATCGCCGGATCATTCCATTTCGCCACATCGGCGGCAGCGCCAGCCGTGTCCGCGTGGCTGACGGGTGTAAGGTTACGTTCACGCAGATAATTGCGGCACTGGGACAGGGCCTGGATGTGGGAATGCACTTCCCGAAGCCCCGCCAACGTGGCGCCCCTCGGGGCGACCAGGCAATGCACCACGCGCTGATAATGCTCCCCGATAATGTGCAATCCGCCCCGGGGCAGCAGGTGATGAATGTCCGCAACACGACCGGCCACCGAATTTTCCACCGGGATCATCGCCAGCCGGGCGCGCCCCTCATGCACTGCGGCGAACGCATCCTCAAAGGACGCGCAGGGCAGCGACGTCATCTCGGCAAAAACACTGCGGCAGGCGAGATCGGAATTGGCGCCTGGGGCACCCTGATAGGCAATGGTGGAAGCGGGCATTCTGGTCACTTCTTCTTCTGTGGTGACGAGGATATCAGATGGGGGTCAGCATAAGGCGGGCTTTTTCCAGATCCTCCGCAGTGTCTACACCCAGTGGTACCGTATCAACCACCGCCAACCGGATGGTCATACCGTTGGCCAGCGCGCGTAGCTGCTCCAGCTTTTCGCGCTTTTCAAGTTCGGCTGGCGGCAGGCTGACAAAGCGCTGAAGTGCGGCGCGGCGATAAGCATAGAGCCCGATATGGTGGAACAGCGGCCCATCCCCCCATGGGGCGGTGGCACGCGTGAAATAAAGGGCTCGCCCCTCCAACGCCCCCGGCGGCAACTCGACGATGGCCTTAACCACATTGGGATTGGTGCGCTCCGCCGGATCACGGATGGCCACGCCCAGCGTGGCGATATCGGTCACCGGATCGGCAAGTGGCCCGAAAACAGCCCTCACGGCTTGCGGCTCGATGGTCGGAAGATCGCCTTGGACATTGACGATGGCATCGTGCCGTCCTTCGGGATCAACCTTGCAGACCGCCTCCCAGATGCGATCCGATCCGGAAGGGTGACCGGGGTCGGTCAGGACGGCACGGCCACCTGCGTTTTCCACCGCATCCACGATCGCCTGCTCGGCCGCCGCCACGATAACAGGTCCGATACCGGCTTCCGCTGCGCGACGCCAAACATGCACGATCATCGGCAAGCCGTGAATATCCGCCAGCGGCTTGTCCGGCAGCCGGGTGGATGCGAGACGGGCCGGAACCACCACCAGAGGATTGCCCGGCAAGGCGCTTTTGTGTGTCTGGGTCATGATCATCTGTCCGTGCGACATTTGGTCCGCCGGGTCAAGGCGGAAACTCTATGTGCGACCGCCTGTCCTGCGATAAATAACGCGCATGGTTTGCCTGACAGGCGGGCATGGACGTGTCCGCTCAATGGCGTTATTGTGCCCGCGCCCGGGGTACCCAAGGGATTAGGACTGATGGCTGGCAGCACGTTCAATAAAATATTCATGGCGATCCTGACGGCGACTCTCGTCGCCCTGTTCGCCGGCTTCTTTTCCAGGAAGCTCATGCACCCTACATATCCGACCGAGCGGGCCTATAAGGTCGAGGTTCAGGGCGGTTCCGCCGCACCGACCGATGCGCCTGCCGCGCCGGCTGAACCGGAACCGGTAACGCCCTTGCTGGCAGCAGCGGATCCCGCCGCCGGTCAGAAACTGGCCAAGGCCTGCACCGCCTGCCACAGCTTTGAAAAGGGCGGCCCGAACAAGGTCGGTCCGAATCTGTGGGGCATCGTCAACAACAAGCACGCCCACGCTGAAGGTTTCGCCTATTCTGATGCGATGAAGTCGCAGGAAGGCGCCTGGGATTACGAACACCTGAACAAGTTCCTGACGAACCCCAAGGTGACCGTGCCAGGCACGAAGATGAACTTCGCCGGCTTGAAGAAGGTGGAAGATCGCGCTGCGGTCATCGCCTATCTGCGGTCGCTGGCCGACAACCCGGCGCCGCTGCCCTGATCGGCCAAGGCTTCCGGCATAAGATGAGGGGCGGCTTGCGGGTCGCCCCTTTTTCTTTGAGCACCCGTTGCACGCCCGCCTGCGGGTACCCATTGTCCGATTTTCTGATCCGGAGACCGCTTCCATGTCCGCCATCGATCTCGCCCCCTTTATCGATCTGGCGATCCGTTGTGCCGATGCGGCCGGCGTGGTTGCCCGCCGGCACTATCGCACCCCGGTATCCGTGGATGTGAAGGCGGACACCTCACCCGTTACCATTGCCGACCGTGAAGTGGAACTGGCGATACGGGAGATTTTGGCACAGGCACGCCCGCAGGATGGTGTGCTTGGGGAAGAACATGGCAGCAGGGATCTGAACGCTGAATTCGTTTGGGTGATCGATCCGATCGACGGCACCAAATCATTCATCACCGGTCGTCCGCTATTCACCACCCTGATCGCACTTCTTCATCGCGGTGTACCTGTACTGGGCATTATCGACCAGCCTGTGATCAAGGATCGCTGGCTAGGCGTGAAGGGGCAACCAACCACCTTGAATGGGCAACCGATTCGTACCCGTTCGTGCCCCGATCTGGCACTTGCCACCCAAGCGGCAACGATGCCCTTCAGCCATGCGGAATTCCGCCTGACGGAAGCGGCAAGCCGCTACATGGTCTGGGGTGGCGATGCCTATGCGTTCGGTCTGCTGGCGGCCGGTTTCATCGATCTGATGGTTGAGGCCGGATTGCAACCCTATGACTGGGCAGCGCTGGTGGCTGTCATTGAAGGGGCTGGCGGCGTCATTACGGATTGGGAAGGCCAACCGCTCCGGCTTGGCACCAACGGCAATGTCGCTGCCGCTGGTGATCCCATCTTGCACGCCAAGGTGCTGGAACTGATACGCCGTCGGGTATAAGGACGGGCACCATGGGGGCTTGTATTATTTGTCACCCATCACAACCTTGTCACCCGTTTCCCCTTTCAGCAGACGTGAGAGGTGAAGTGCCGTCGGGCCATCGTCCGGCGCGTCGGCGGCCAAGGCAACAAATGCTTCCAGCGCTGCAGGGTCGCCGGCAGCCATCAAGACGTATGCCTGCTGATAGCGGCGAATAATGGTCCCTTCTGCTTCTCGAACCAATAACGGCTGAAAAACCGGGATCGGCTCCGTCTTTCCTTTCAAAACGATCTGACCGATAGGGCGTCGCGGGATATCCGGGCATCGTGCTGCGGCGGCACCGCTCATGGCGACCCGGGTACCAAAATATTTGTTCAGCCCCTCCAAGCGGGCGGCTGTATTCACCGCATCCCCCAAAGCTGTATATTCAAAACGGGCCTCAGCACCGAAATTGCCGACACTGGCCGGCCCTGCGTGAACCCCGATGCGGGTCATACCAAAGGCACGTCCAGCGGCCTGCTCCGCCGCCAGAAAGGACTGGGCGAACGCATCCAATTCCAACGCGCAGGCCACGGCCATGACCGTATGATCCTTCTGATCGCGTGGCGCGTTGAAGAGGGCGAAAACCGCATCGCCGATGAATTTGTCCACAGTTCCGCCATGGCGGAATATGATGTTCACCATGCCATCAAGGTAGCGGTTCATCACGTCTGACAAGGCCACCGCGTCCATGCTCTCCGAAATGGTGGTAAAGCCGGCAACATCGGTAAAAATATAGGAAAGATCTCGGCGTTTCGGATCCAATTGCAGCTTTGACGGATCTCTCAGAATGTCATCCAGCAAGGCCGGGGACAGGTATTTGGAAAAAGCGGCCTGTATGAACTTCTTTTGCTCGCGCTCTTGGCGACCGGCATGGAGGTCGGAGAGCCAAAGTGCCAGTCCGAATCCCAAAGAGGGGGCGATGATGGGAACCATGACATTGGCATGCCTGAACAATAGAAGCGCGACCAACCATATCCCCGCGAATACCACCAGCGACAAACCCATCCGCAGCCATAAGGCGACATCCAGCCGGCCCAGCAGCGTACCGGCCACCGCAGCGACCAAAGTCGCCAGAAGGGCGATCCCGACGCCCTGGGCTGCGGGCTGCCGTCCCTCCAGCAACTGCGCCATTACATGTGCATGGATCAACGGCCCAGGCATTGTCGTCTGTGACGTGTCGGCTGTCGCCCGGAACGGGGTAGCGTGGCGGTCCATATCGGAAAGATCTGCCCCAACGACCACAATCTTATTGTGGAACCAGATGGGAGGCAACACAGGAACAACCTGAGCGGGAAATGTCCGGAAGGCAGACGTGGTGCTGTCAGGCCGACCGTGCCAGGCAATAGGGGTTGCGCGTTCCAGCACCGCCTTAATCCCCAGCTTTTCCAGCAGGGCGAATGCCACAGGTGGGGCCCTATCCTCAGTATTGTCTGGTTTTCCGACATAGATGGTTCGGACGATCCCGTCATAGGGATCCTTTTCCAGGTTCGCTGCCCCACGCAGAGCGGGCGGCAAAAAATTATTAAGGAAGGCAACCTGTTTAGAGGTCAATCCCTCCGAAGCACCGCCGTGGCTGGCAATCAGCGGAACGTGCAGGCCGGCCATCACCTGCTGCAGGCGTGCATCCTTGGCAGGTTCGGTAGGACTGTCGAGCAGGATGTCAAAGAAGATTGCCCCTGCCCCCTTCTGCTCAAGTACGAGCAAAAGGTTTGCCAGAAATTCCCGGTCAACAGGGGAGCGATAGGGAAAACGCGAAACCGTATCCTCGTTTATGGCAACGAAAACAATATCCGGTTGCTGCGTTTCTGCTGGAAGCAGCGTAGCGATGCGAAAATCGGACAGCCAGGTTTCCAGTGAAACCAGAAACGGCATAAACCTGCCCATTGCTACCGGCACCAGGGTCGCTGCCAATGTGAGGCCAGAAATGATGCACCAGCGGCGCAGGAACGACGACATCGGCCTGCTCCCCTCAACCGGCAAGACGTGAAGACAGGATAATCGTCTGATGCCGTATCGGACGCATGGACATGCATTCCCCCAGGAACCAATGGGATTATTCCCAAAGGGAATAGCACGTGCGTCCCGACATCGGAACGCGCAACCACTTCAACCGGGGTTGTTCTGAACCAGCAGCGGTGGTACTGGACCAGTATTATCAGGCGGCGCTGGTCAGATGCTCGATAAAGTGGCGCACGCCCGATCGCAAAGTTTCAGCCTGATGGCTCAGTTCGGTTGACGCTGCGGTCAGATTCCTCGCGGTGTTACCGACAGTTTCCGATGCCGCCGTAACACCTTTGACATTATTGCCAACGGCCGCCGTCGCGGTTGCCGCATCACGCACATTGCGGGCAATTTCCCGCGTTGCGGCCCCTTGCTGTTCCACGGCGGCAGCGATGGCGCCTGCGATGTGATCCATATCTCGGATCGTCAGTTCGATGGCATTGATGGCGTCCATGGCATGAGACATGCGGCCCTGCATCTCCCCGACCTGGCGAGCGATGTCTTCCGTGGCTCTCGCTGTTTGCTGGGCCAACTGCTTCACTTCGCCAGCCACAACAGAAAATCCCTTTCCGGCTTCCCCGGCACGCGCCGCCTCGATCGTGGCATTCAGGGCCAGCAGATTGGTCTGGCTGGCGATCTCATTGATCAGATCGACCACCTGATTGATCCGGGTGGCGGCGTCCGCCAGTTCCCGCATGCTGCTGTCAACGTTACCGACCTCGTCAACCGCCGCCTTTGCCACCTGGGTGGATTGGACCACCTGGGCTGAAATCTCGCTGATGGAAGTGTTCAACTGTTCTGAAGCGGAAGCAACATGATTGACGTTATCGGTAGCCTGACTGGCAGCATCACCAGCCGCCTGGGCACGGGTATTGGTATCATCGGCCGTACGCCTCATGGCACGGGCATTACTGTCCAACTGCGTTGCCGCCAGAGCAACACCATCGACCATGGATCGCACATGCTCATCAAGCTCACTGGCGATTTCCAGCAGGCGCCGGTTATGCCGATCAGCATTTTCTTCCAGATAGGTGCTGATGACCAGATCCATATCCAGCATCACAGCAAGATTGATGGCACGCATCAACGCCGCCATTTGCTGCATTTGCAACCGCGGACGCCACGTCATGGGCTGGTTTTCCAGCAGGGCTGCGTAAAGACGTGAAAGGGTCAGGGCATAACCGCCGAGATACCAGCGCGGCTCCAGCCCCAATGCACTGTGAACCTTGCCGATGGTACGGACACTGTCGAAATAGCTGGGACCAAAATCACCTGAAAACAGATCCAGCCAGTGTCGTAACTGGCGTTCCTTGGCATGGTTCATCGCTGCTTGGTCACGGAACATTCCCGTCATCTTCGGCCACTGGCCAAGATGGGCATAGAAGCTTTCGATGATGGCGGGCAGCAGTTTGGCAATGGTGGGTCTGGCCAGGGAAAGAAGGTTGCAGGTCGCTGCGTCGATACCAAGAAAACGCAATCTCTCGTCCCGATCAACCGCCTGCATCTGCATCATCAATCTCTTTCCTGCCCTTGGATTTCCGGAAAGGCCGAATATCCAGCTTTTTTCTCACGAACCTGGAATGGTTCGTAGAACTTAACGTTCGGGACGAGGCAGGCAATATTTTTCTACCAACCTAGCCATCCAATGAACGGAGAGAGATCAACAATGAACGGGCAGCATGGAAAATCATGCAAAACTTGAATTATACTAATAACTAATACACTTATAATTGAATGCTATCAAAGCACGAAAAACGAATCAGCTCCGTCCGTTCCCCTCGATAAAGCGCAACAGCGGTTCCCAGTCAGCTTTGGCCTCAACAACGCGTTTTGTTTTCAGATCAAACAGACTCAGCCCTTCAGAAGCGAGATCGGGATAAAGCTGGCTGTCGCGCAGACGGGCCACCACCTGATGCCCCACCCCTGACAGGAACAAATCCAGGCGGTCAGCCGCTTTGGTTCGGGGGCGAAGTCGGTTGCCGATAATGGCCACCGGCACCTTGTTCTTTCGAATGGACTTCAACTCATCCAGTTTTCTCAAAAAACGTTCCGTGGCCGCTTCGTCAAAAGCTCCGGGCAGAAGAGGCAGGACCACCATATCGGCAATCCGCACCAGTTCCTCAACGTCCTTCGGCTTCATGGCCGCGGGAACATCGATGACGAGCCGTCCTGGCCCTTCCGGGACTTTCCCCAACGACTTCGTCCAATCCTCGCCGTGGATCGGTGTTGCAGCGACCGGTCGCTGCCTCAACCAACCCAGTGCCGATTTCTGTTTGTCCATCTCCGCAAGGATCGTGTGGTGGCCGGCATTAGCGAAGGCGGCTGCAAGGTGGGTGGAAATGGTGGTTTTGCCCACCCCCCCTTTGATGTTGCTCACCAAAATTGTCAGCATCTATCCATAATCCTTTGATTAAATTATATTAATGAGGCGTTACTGTCATCGGCAGGTTCGCGCCAGAACGGCTTGGTATCGGAAAAGCGCCGCCAATCCTCCACCACATTCGCCTCCATGTCATGCAGGCCTCGGGCATGCCAGCCGATCACCAGACCGGCCCCTTGTTGCCAGCCGCCCTCGCCGACCGTCGTAATCTGTTCCAGATCCCGCATCAACTTGGTGACAGTAGCCACATCCTGTAAATGGCCCAGTCTGTCCTGCAGGCTGGAAAGATCCTCCAGAAAGCGGCGAACAGGCCTTGGTTCGAATAGACTCCTAAAAAAATCAGCCGCATATCGAAGTTTTTTTAACGCAATTCTCAACTCATGCCGTTCTGCTGGTTCCGCATGCGCAAAGCCGCGCCCGCGTTTGCGTGCTTGCCTATGCCGCTGGGCCAACAGGGTGCCCGCCATTTCCGTTACGGGCCGCAGCAACAGGGCGGAACGTTCGCTAACCGGTTGATTGCGCCAGCAGCGACCATCAACCCAGGCTGCCAGCTCCAGCAGCAGACTGGTGTAACGCGGTGACAGTATCGTCTGACGTACCGCCTCGTAACCGGCGGCCCTGGCCGTTGTTGCTATCTTTTCCAACGCTGCCAAGCTCGGCTCGCCCGGCAAGGCGGCGGATACGGGCGGCAGCACTTCCCCCAGGAACACGTCCCACTCCCGCGCGGCCCCCAGGCTGCCGGCCAGCCATTTCACTTCCGGTACCAGTAAAACCTGCTGATCCGATGGAATGAATGGACGGAAAATCTGGAAGCTGGAGCGCAACCGGCGCAGGGCCACACGCATCTGATGTACCCCTTCCGGATCATTTCCGGCCAGGGCAGCTGCCTGATTTGCCGCCATATGAGCCAGACAATGGCGCACCACGCTGGCCAAAGCCTCTTCCACCGTGGTGTCTTGCGCCAACACCAGCTTATCAGCTTTACGGGTCACAGGTTCGCAACCATCGGCCAGCGCGTAACCACGAGCCGACTTGGTTTCCATTTCCAGCCGTACAGGCACGTCAGCATGTACAGCCTTGGCAAGGCTGTACAGCACAGCTGTGTTTGTCCCTTCCAACAGTTCCAGTTCAAGCTCGTTGATTGCCAAGCTGCCACCGCCGGGGGTGACGATTTCCCCCTGATCGATGGCAACCTCGATACACACCCCTTCCGCTGGGGTTAATATCCGCACCTGACGGCGGATACGGGTTTCAAAAACCGGCTCCAGCATCTCGCTGTTCAGAACCCCAAGCGGGGCCAGAATGGCAGGATCAGGCAAAACAGCCAGATCAGGGCGCGGGCTGCTGACCGGCACCTCCCATTCCCCGCGCACCAGAGCCCCGACGCCGGGCGCAGGCGCGGATTTCAGGGTCTGCACCAGCTTGCGACCCTGGCGGCGCACCCGGAGCGAAAGGCCGTTGGCCTGCAGCAGGCGATCTGCGGTGTCGAAATAAAGGCTGTCCAGCAACTTTGTTGCTGGCTTTCCTTCCACCTGCGACAGAACGGCCAGTTTACGCAGCCTGTCCATGTCTTTTGCGGTGACGGAGAGTTTCAGTTCGATTTCGCGCGGCGACATTGAAGGTCCGGGCCCCGTTGATTCCATCGCAAAAGGCTGGGAAAAGTTCGGCTTTGCGCCGGGCCTCCCGCCTTTTGCGACAGAACGATGACAAGCCTGTGAAGCGCTGTCTATCGCAGCCCGTGAATTTTTTATGAGCAGCCCCCATGTTCATACAATTCGGGCCCGTTGATGGATGATGGCTTTTATGCTTCCCTCCGCCCGCATTTGCGTATCCCTTGCGCAAATCCTGCCATCCGAAACCGGGGAAATCCGTCATGCGCTTCCAGACCCTCGACACCATTTCTGTCGCCGGCAAGACCGTACTCGTCCGTGCGGACCTGAACGTGCCCGTGGCCGACGGACAGGTGACGGATACCACCCGTATTGACCGTCTGGTTCCGACCCTGAAGGAAATCGCCGCCAAGGGAGCCAAGGTGGTGGTGATGTCGCATTTCGGTCGCCCCAAGAATGGCCCTGACACTAAGAACAGCCTGCGTCAGGTTGTGCCCTGGGTGGAAAAGGCGTTGGGTGCCCCGGTCGCCTTCGCCGAGGATTGCGTGGGTGAAAAGGCCGCTGCGGCCATCGCCGCGCTGCCGGTCGGCGGTGTGCTGATCCTGGAAAACACCCGCTTTCATGCCGGTGAGGAAAAGAACGACGTGGAACTGGCAAAGGCCATGGCCGCGTTGGGCGATGTCTATGTGAATGACGCCTTCTCGTCTGCCCATCGCGCCCACGCCTCCACCGAAGGTATCGCCCACCTGATCCCCAGCGCTGCCGGTCGCCTGATGCAGGCGGAGTTGGAAGCCCTGGCCAAGGCCCTGGCAGCACCCGAACGCCCGGTTGCCGCTGTGGTCGGTGGTGCCAAGATTTCCACCAAGCTGGAACTGTTGCTGAACATGGTGTCCAAGGTGGATATGCTGGTCCTGGGCGGCGGCATGGCCAACACCTTTCTGTTCGCCAAGGGCGTATCGGTCGGCAAGTCCCTGTGCGAAGCCGATATGGCCGATCAGGCGCGCGCCATCATGGCCAAGGCCGAGTCATCGGGGTGCGAACTGCTGCTCCCGGTCGATGGCATGATGACCAAGGAATTCAAAGCCGGTGCCGCGCATCGTCTGGCCGATGTCACTGCCATCGCCGCCGATGAGATGATGCTGGATGTCGGACCAAAGACGGTGGCGTTCCTGTCGGTCAAGCTCCAGGAGGCAAAAACTCTGGTCTGGAACGGCCCGATGGGCGCCTTCGAAATCCACCCCTTCGACAGCGGCACCAATGCCGTGGCCCGTCTGGTCGCCGGTCTGACGCAGCAGGGCCGTCTGCTTTCCGTCGCGGGCGGCGGTGACACGGTGGCCGCCCTTGAACATGCGGGCGTAGCGGCCCAGTTCTCCTATGTCTCCACGGCTGGCGGCGCCTTCCTGGAATGGCTGGAAGGCAAGACCCTGCCCGGCGTCGCAGCCCTGGAAAGGCACGCCTGAACGCTTTGGCCTCGGCCTCAAACCCCACCGGGTTTGGGGCCGCTGTAGGTGGTGATGAGCTTGCGGAGCATATCCTGCATGGGAATGGCCGTGGCATCGACCGTTGGCACCATACCTTGAGCCAGCCCCCATTCCCTCGTCATCTCCACCAAGGCGCGATCCTTGGACAAAACATGAAGTGGCACACGGTGCTCCGCCCCCACCGTATCGGCGACCCAGCCCAAAGCCGGATGATCGCCCAGCATCAGTACCAACGCATCTTCCGGCAGTGAGCGGGCGAGCCAGTCTCCCGCAGCGCGAAGACTGTAGTCGATCGACTGACCATATGCTTCCGCCATACGGCTATAATCAGCCGCTTCTGGCGGACCATAGGCGCTACCGTCAGCCAGCCCGGCTGTTCCATATTTCCAGGGCGGCAACGGTGTCCACGGTGCGTGGCTGCTGGTCAAAACCAGTTCCAGATAAGTGGGGCCATTCGCGAAGGGAAGTAAGGCGTCCAAGCCGGCAAACAGGGCCTGATCCGGCATCGGCGACCAGCCAAATGCTGGCCCCTGGTAACCCAGGTCCTTGGCATTGAATAGCTTTTCAAATCCCCAAATCCTGCCTTCCGGCCAGGGGCCGGTCAGACCAGGCATAACGGCGACTGTGCGCCAGCCGGCCTGCCGCAGCGCCGTTACTAAGCCAGGCCGATCCGATGCCAGGATCACCCCCTGCTGCACCGGTTGTTCCTGACGAATGCCGGCGCGCAAGGTGCCATGGGCCAACCAACTGCGCCCCCCGAGCACCGGGCTGTCGACCAGACCGGAGCGCATATGGAAGCCTTTCGCCGTCAGTTCATGTTCCAACATGGATAGACGCGCTGAAACCAGCGGGGCGTGGCGCGGGTCGGTCAGAGCGGACTGGCCATAGGACTCCATCCAGATCAGCACCAGGGGACGCCCGCGCAGCAGAGAGAAAAGTTGCGTGGCTGGAATACCGGACAAAGGATCATCAACCAGCGCATCGGCCAGCGCCTGACCCATCCGGTGCCCTTCCTCCACACGCCGCATCTGATCCTGGACGGTCGCCACCATTCCCTGGGAAAAGGGCTGGGCACCCGGCAGGCCGGCCAGGGACAAGGCAGGGACCAGAAGGCCTGCCCCCATGGCTACCCATCGGGCTTGTGGCACTGTAAGTGAGGCGAACAGGTTGCCATAGGCCAGGAAAAGCCCTCCCATGAGCAGCCCCGGCGTAAAAATAACCAGCAGGATCAGGGATGGCACGCCGATGTTACCAGCCAGCACATCCCAAAGCGCCGGCAGAAGCGCCGGATCGTGCAATGGCTGCATGGGCCGCCCAGCCACCAGCAGCGCCAACTGATCGGCCAGATGCAGCAGCGGAAAAGGCAAGATTATCAGCGACAGCAAAGCAATCACCCCATGACCGGGGCGCCATCCACGTCCACAGCAGATGGCAAATACACCGGCCAGCAGGCAAAGCTCAGGCGCCAGCCCCAGATTTGAAAAGCCCGGCTGCCCACCCGGATCGGACGGTAACCCAACCGCCGCACTGAACAGCAGCAGCACAAGAATCAGGCGCAGGAACGAGACTGTGATAGATTTATTGATCATGCATACTGAAGGTAAAATGGAGCCAAGGCCTGCGCCAGTCGATTTTTTTTACCAGGACCGAACGGCTGTCAGAGATGGCCGTGCCTGATGGTGTTTTTCCCGATTGCGCATGACGGAACGATGCCCCGTCAATCCTCAGGCAAGTCCCATGGTCTGGCATCAGCCATAAGCATGCAGACGTGCCCCATTGGCACGCAGCCATTCCCGGGGGCCCTCCACCTCCTGCGTCAGGCTGGCGCAGAGGCGCCAGAACCGCTGAGAATGGTTCATCTCCCGCAGGTGCGCCACTTCATGCGCCACCACATAATCGAACACCGATTCAGGGGCCATGATCAGCCGCCAGCAAAAGGAAAGCCGCCCGCCAACCGAACAACTACCCCACCTGGATCTCGTATCTCTAACCATTACGCCTGTCACCTTGGCGTCCAACCGTTCGGCCTTTATCTTGGCCCGCTCCATCAGCAGACGGCGGGATTCCGCTTTCAGGAAATCGGTGACACGGCGGTTAAGGAAAGCGGGATCACCCCCGACCAGGATTGTTGCCTCCCCATCCAGAATTGCCATGCGCGCCGCCATGCGGCTTGCAGGCTGATGCCGGATGCGATGGTCCACCCCCAGGATGGGCACCACAGCCCCATCATAAAAGGGAAGCCGCGGCGGTACGGCTGAGAGGCGCTGCTGCAGCCATTCCATATGACGACCAATGAACCGTTTTACATCTGCGTCGGAAATCTGGGGCGGCGTGGAAACGCGCACAACGTTGCGAACGGCATCCACCCGCATGGAAAGCCGGCGTGACCGGGGGGATACGCGAACCTCCACCGGCACCGGTAAAGCGGCCAGCGCCACCATGCGAGGCTGCCCCGCCACCGGCGGCACCTTACGTGGCAACGGCTTTGCCGGGACGGGTGCTTTGGGCTTGCTAGGACGAAGAAAATCGAACATCGAGAGCCCGGTCATGGCGAACAAGGCTCTACCCTACCTGAACCAGCCATCATCGCAATCACTACGATTGCGGAGGCTGTTGCATAACCAGCCCTGCATATAAAGAAAACCCCCGCAGCTGGATGCGCCTGCGGGGGTTTTCCTGACAAGAGATCAGACAACGTCGATGTCGCAAAATCTGATCACAGGTTAGATGCGATATTCAGGTAATCGCAAAGTATTTCTGCGGTGGAGTCATGCGATTAAGCACCCTCCCTGGTTGCGGATCGCAGTTTTTTGCCTATTACTATTAGGCTGCCCACTGCGATTTGGGCGTTTTGCTTATCAAAGTGCCCTCCACGTCTTTGTTACGGTTTTATGGTGCACCTGTTCTGAAAGGTCGTCAAGGGGCATTTACTGGAAAACCATCCCCCTGATCGAATGGTCAAAAACGGCAACAACGAGGCTCTTCAATTGCGTCACCATGACGTACCGCAAAAGAAAACCGCGATGGTGGCACCATCGCGGTTTCAACACGAACATTTACAAGGTTATAAATTTCAGGCGGCGACGGTTTTGCTCCGACCGGAACGAACCGCATCATTATCCAGAATGAACTGCCTCACCCGCGGCTCAATCTCTTCGCGCCATTTCCGACCGTTGAAGATGCCGTAATGACCAACACTCTTCTGCATATGATTCAGCTTCTTCTTCTCCGGAATCGAAGAGCAGAGCCGATGGGCGGCGATCGTCTGACCAGGGGCGGATATGTCGTCCAATTCGCCCTCCACCGTGAGAAGTGCCGTTTTCTCTATAGCAGACGGGTCCACCGTCATCCCACGCCATTTCATGGTGCCACTGGGCAGGGCCCGTTCTTGGAACACCTGTTTAACGGTTTGAAGATAAAACTCCGCCGTCAGGTCCATGACGGACAGATACTCATTGTAGAATTTCCGATGGGCGTCCGCACTTTCCCCATCACCACGCACCAGATGGCGGAACAGCTTCAAATGCTCACCCACATGTCGATCCAGATTCATCGACATGAAACCGGTCAATTGCACGAATCCGGGATAAACCTGACGTAACGCACCCGGATAATAGAAGGGTACCGTGGTGATGACATTGCGTTCAAACCAGCTGATATCCTTGTTTTCAGCCAGCTTTGTCACCACCGTGGGGGCCGCCGACGTATCGATCGGGCCACCCATCAGGGTCATGCTCGCGGGCTGGCAGGCATCATCAAGCTGGGCCATCAGGGCCACCGCCGCCAGGGTTGGCACCGCCGGCTGACACACTGCCATGACATGCGTATTCGGGCCAAGGTGACGGATGAAATCCATCACGTAATCAATGTAATCTTCCAGATCAAACCGACCACGTGCCAGCGGGACCAGCTTCGCATCATGCCAGTCGGTGATGTAGACATCATGATGCTGCGTCAGCGCCGCGACAGTCCCGCGCAGCAGGGTGGCATAATGGCCAGACAGCGGCGCCACCAGCAGCAGCTTCGGGTCGTCATGCGGTATGGCGCGTTCGAAATTCACCAGATTGCCGAAGGGCTTCTCCAGAACCACCTTCTCGGTCACTGCCACATCGCGGCCATTGATGCGGGTGGTGGGAAGCCCGAATTCCGGCTTACCCCAGCGGCGGGTGGTCCGTTCAATCAACTCCGCACCGGCAGCCACAGCACGACCGACCTTGGTGTAGGAGGCAGGAACGAACGGACTTTGCAGGGTCTGCTGCGTGGCTTCCGCCAACAGTCGCAGCGGTGTCATCGCGGCGTGATGCATGTCATAAAGATGATAGAGCACTTCACAAGCCCCTTTCCGAAACCGGGCATTTATTCAAGCCCGCCGCGACATCCCTCAGGATGTTCCACGTTCGACGACACCGTCATCCCGCAATGTGGCACCCCGTCACAGCTGAAGCACAAGGTATTCGCTATGAGTGAGGATGCAACAGTTTAATGACTTAAGGGTTAACATCAGCCCGCAATGCGTGAGCGCCGTTCATGGCTGAAGCCCTGCCTTTTCCTTGACCATGCATCCCCTCCACCGCTCATTTTACGACTGTTGAATCAGCATTCGCCACTATTTTAGGCGCTATCATGTATGTCGGCACCTTGATCGGCCTAACGTCGGTTAATATCGCATGTCTGCTTTTCCCTTACCTCATCAGCGCAGATGGACCCATAGCAGAATTTCGTCTCCGCCAAATCGCGCTTCCAGCGTTTGCCGCCACTTATTGCCGATCAAAATTACCGGATCCGCCGCCCACACCGCCACCAGCATAGGGTTTTCGCTGGACCAGGACCAATCGTCGGCGTAGAGATGACCGCAAGCCCGCTAATAGGGGCCGGAAGACTGCTCGACACAAGAGATAGCGGTTCACGTCCGCATGCCAGACGCTTTGTCCCAATCCAATCCAAGCCAGCATCTGCAGGCCGCCCAAGTTGTCCTACGCGATGTCTGGGGCTATCCCGCCTTCCGGGGTATGCAGGCGGATATTGTTGAACACGTGATCGCCGGCAGTGATGCGCTGGTTCTGATGCCGACGGGCGGTGGCAAGTCGCTATGTTACCAGATCCCTGCCTTGGTGCGTCCGGGTGTTGGCATTGTTGTATCCCCCCTTATCGCCTTGATGCGCGATCAGGTGGATGCGCTGCGCCAGCTGGGTGTACGGGCTGCCTATCTGAACTCCACCCTGGACCGGCGGGAGGCGATGGAGGTGGAGCGCGCCTGCGAGCGCGGTGAACTGGACTTGCTTTATGTGGCACCCGAACGGCTGGTGACACAGCGCTTCCTGGACCTGCTGGACCGCTCCCGTATCGCCCTGTTCGCTTTGGATGAGGCGCATTGCGTCAGCCAGTGGGGGCATGATTTCCGCCCGGAATACCTGCAGCTGTCGATTCTGCACGAACGGTTTCCCGATGTGCCGCGCGTAGCCTTGACAGCCACTGCGGATGCGCAGACGCGCACCGATATTGCCGCCCGGCTGGGCCTGACCGATGCGCGCCTGTTCCTGGCCAGTTTTGATCGACCGAACATCACCTATCGCATCGTGGCCAAGGATCAGGAACGCCGTCAGTTGGTGGATTTCCTGCGACGCCGTCCGGAAGATGCCGGCATCGTCTATTGCCTGTCACGCGGCAAGGTGGACGCCATCGCACAATATCTGCGCGAACAGGGGGTGGATGCCCTGCCCTACCATGCCGGTCTCGATCCGCAGACGCGTCAGGCGAACCAGGACCGTTTCATCAAAAGCGAAGGCGTCATCATGGTGGCGACGGTGGCCTTCGGCATGGGGATCGACAAGCCGAATGTCCGGTTTGTCGTGCATATGGATCTGCCGCGTTCATTGGAGGCCTATTATCAGGAAACCGGTCGCGCCGGACGCGACGGGCTACCCGCCGAAGCACTGATGCTTTACGGTTTCTCCGATGTGGTGCAGTTGCGCCAGATGGTAGAGGCATCCGACAGCCCTGCCGCCTTTAAGCGCACCGAGCGGCAAAAGCTGGAGGCGTTGCTGGGTTTTTGTGAGGCAGCACGCTGCCGCCGCCAGACCCTGTTGACCTATTTCGGCGAGGAATATCCCAAGCCTTGCGGTAAATGCGACACCTGCTTCGAACCGGTGGAAACCTATGACGGTACCATGGTGGCACAAAAGGCACTGTCCGCCGTCTACCGCACCGGCCAGCGGTTCGGTGTCGGGCACCTGGTTGATGTTCTACGCGGCACCGCTACCGAAAAGGTGGTAGAACGCGGCCATGACAAGCTGAAAACCTTCGGCTGCGGCGTTGATTTGTCAAAAAATGAATGGCAAAGCGCCTTCCGCCAGTTGGTGGCACACGGCTTCCTCTGTGCTGACCCGGAAGGACATGGCGGCCTGATCCTGACGGAAACGGCACCACCCGTGCTAAAGGGCCAGGAAACTGTGCGCCTGCGCCGCGATCCGGCAGCGGAAAGCCGGCGGGGTGGCGGGCGCGCAGCTGGTTCCGTACCCCGCTCCCGCACGGCCCCCACGGACCTGTTGCCTGCCGATGACACGTTATGGCACGCGCTGAAGGCGCTGCGGCTGAATTTGGCACGCGAGCAGGGCGTGCCTCCCTACGTCATTTTTCACGATGCAACATTGATGGAAATGGTGCAGTCCAAGCCGACGAACCTTGACGAAATGGGGCAGTTGCCTGGCGTAGGCGCGCGCAAGCTGGAGCGTTATGGCGAGTATTTCCTGGATATCATCACTACATACAGCTGATAGCCATGGCTATACGGTTCATGCCGCTGGTGCAGATACCCTATGACCGATCTTCATCTCCGCCGTCATCGCCGTCCTGACATTTCCCTTCCATTCAGGAAGGGAAATGTCGAAAAAGGCGGGCGTCCCGTAATCAGGCGGCAGCCGTCAGATCGCTTAACTTCGTCAGCAGATAATCGACATCATCACTGGCCAGTTCCTCGAACTGGGTCAGAATACGCTCAAGCATACGCCGACGATGCCGCTCCAGGTCATGGTCCAGCCCGTCGAAATCCGTCTCATTCGCTACATCAAGCGCGATTCGGAGCGCAGGATAAAGCTTCGGCGGCAAGCCTGTCCGGTCGAAAAGGGACCGCAACCCCAGTCGGCCCGCGTCATGGATCAACAGTCGCGCGTTGCTGACAGGCACCTGCCCCAACTGAGCCAGCGCCACTTCGAAGAAGGGAACATCGCCCATGCACAGCGCCCGCAGCAACAGCGAGGGTGTCAGCCGGTTGTTGCGCCGCAACTGTACCACCAACCGTTCCAGATCCTGATCCCCGGCCCCCCCGACCAGACCATAGGTGGCCCGTTCCCGTGACTGGATCACAATATCGGCAGCAATATCATTGGGCAATTCATGCTTGGCGACCAGTCGGTCACGCAACTGCTCCGAGACAAGAGCGACCAGCCGCTCCGCCACCGTGACCGGTAGCCTATGACGGTTCACCAGCGGCTCGGCAATCAGCGGGCTATCCGGGAACCGGTCAAGCGCACGGCCCATGGCTTTCTCGCCAACCTGCGCGCCATCGTTTGACAACAGCGTGGCAACGGCCCTCTCGCTGCCCCGCTCCACCAGCACATCGGCTACCTGCTCGCTCACCGCTGGCCGCTTGGCGACTGCGGTTTGCTTATCCGACGAACCGCTGCGGATGATCTCCACCAGATCGGCATCTGTCAAAACCGTGGAGACCTCGATGAAGGGAAGCGATACCTCCTCCACATCACGTGCCAGCGACAATGCGACATCTCGGGGAATAGAGGCGGTTGTCTTCAGGCTGTCGGCCAGGGCTGCCCGCACACGGGTGGCAACATCGCGCGCCATCAAGCGCACGATATCCTCCGCCAACAGGCGCTCGGAGTCCGACAGATGGTCCGTGAACTGGCCGGCAACCTTTCCCGCCATCTCCGCACGCGTATTGGGAGAGGGATCGGTCAGCAGCCGCTGCACATCCTGTTGGGTCAATGCTTCGGACATGGGGTGTTCGCACCCTCCCTCATAAGGACCGGAGTTCCTCCAAGTCGCCGACGATCCGGCGCGATGAAAGGGCCCCACTATGTTTATTTAACATTTAGTGCAGGTTCCGGCCAAATGCGACCGTCAAAAATCGGACCGCACCAGCTGCAAACCCGATAGTTTCAGCAACTCAACCGGCCCGACGTCGCGAGCGCCGCCGAACCATGGCTTCCTGCTCCATTTCGGAAACCTTCACAAGAAGGTTAACGGCCCTGTCAGACAAAATTTCCAAACCGCGATCCTCGTAGCAGTCACTGCCTGAGTTTTTCTTTTGGAAACACTTCATCGCCACATCACGCTCAGCCAGCAAGTCAATAATCTCTTCCCTATACAAATGAACCAGCGCGGTCAGCCATCGATTGACAGGCCAACTGGGCCGGGCGTGATCAATCACAAAGCCTTCCAGCATCTTTGCCACATCTTCCGCAGCGTACCAACTCTCACCCGTCACCCAGCGATTCGTCGTGAACAGCCGGGTCGGATAACCCAAATCATTGATCGCAATTCCTACAATATGTGAAAGTGCCCCGTTTCCATCCCTGTCATCCAGATTGGGCGGCGGGGCCAGTGGCCGGATACTTGGTGGCATGCCCAACGAACGTAAAAATGTATGGAAATGACCAACCTCACCATTGGGCTGGGTTTCCCTTGGGTGCGCATGGAAATAATATTGCGCATGATACTCGGCATCATAAACGTCGTTGGCAGGATAATGCCGCAAATCCGGGACAATCGATTGCGCGCCAACCAGCAGAGTCAGAACAGTATCACCCGTTTTGGCCATAATGCGCTGACAAAGGGTGATCTCCCTCGCGGCTTCCAGTCGTTCAGCCAGGGCATCGTCATCAAGATGATCATAAAAGCTCATACCGTAACCCCCATCAGGGTCTGCTTTCCGGTTTGATATAAACTTTCCCCGCCGCCTCGTGCAGGGGGGCGGTACGCCCCGTATGGGCCAAGCCATTGGGATCTATTAAAGCGAAGGCTGGATGTTGGCCAGCCAGTGTCTGGCTTTCCTCCTTTAGAACACGGGCCAACGCTTCCACCGCCCTGTCGTCAGCATCAGCCCGGACAACCAGGGTCGCCGCCACGCCAACTGTAACCACATCCTCCTGCTGCTCCGGATAGAAAGTCGCCGGTACCGTCGCCCGGATCAATTCGGGATGGTCGGCGACCAGTTTATCCAGCGCAGGGCCGGTTATGGGGATGAGAACAGCACCACATTCTGCCATTGCCCGCTGAACAGTACCGTTGGGATGCCCGACAGCGAAGAAAGCGGCATCCAGCTCCCCATCACACAGGGATTCGATCGCATCATTGGGAGAAATACTCCCATCGCCAGACGCTATATCCTGACCGAAAGCGCCCAGAACCATGCTGGAAAGGCTGCGAAGGGCGGAACCTTGGGGCCCGTAGTTCACCCTTTTGCCTTTCAATTCCGTCAGTCCACGAATTTCCGCATCCGGTCGGGCCAAAAGGGTCAAGGTTTCCGGATAAAGCGTTGCCACCGCGCGCAATTCCATGAAAGGCCCGGCGGCGGCGAAACGGCCCTCCCCCCTGTACGCCATTCTCTGCCAGTCTGATTGCACCAGGGCGGCATCAGCCTCACCGGATCGCAGAGCGTTCAGATTATAAACCGGGCCTTGCGTTGCCTCAACCAGACAACGATGTCCATGTTGGGCCTTGGTCCGGTTCATCACCTGACATAACGCGCCACCAACGGGGTAGTAAACACCGGTAACAACACCGGTTGCCAAGACAAATGATTTTGTCACGGAAGATTTTTGATAATCCTGTGCCGCAATATTGGTAACGCCAGCCAAGAAAAGTGAAACCGCACCCAAGGCGGAAACCACATAATTAAAGGAGAATACCACCAGCTATTTTCCCCGAGACAATTGTTTACCTCCGCTTGTCGGGCGAACTGCTCGGCAGCGGATCCATCTCTACATTGGTGCTTCCCTGCTGCAATGTCCACTCCACAATCCGCCGCAGCACGGCACCCGTGGCTTGGTCATAGGCATGAACAACATCCTTCAACGCCGGGCTGGAAGCCCGCACCTGTGCTTCAAACGTTTCACCAGCCACAATGTTGCGACGGGGCATACGCACCAGCTTGGCATTGACACGTACACGCGCCTCCGGTGCCGTCGTGGTCGGATCCCCCCCATCGTAAACAGCCTGAAAGTCGCGAAGATCCGTCTTCAGCACGAAATCCGCCCGCAGGCCTGATCGCTCAACCCCCACTGCCACGATACGGCGACTATTCTCAAAGCTCTCGACCAGCAGGGTCTGGATCATGTCCGGCCCCGTATCGACCCAGTTGGCCTCTGCAAAATAGGTTATACGGTTGGCCATTTCCCCAAGCGCGATGCGCGGCGTATCGATCGCGCTGTTAGCCAATGGCGTTTCCACCAGCAATTGCCAGGGCACGCGCGGTAAACCGGCAGTAAAGTCCCGCGCCGGGGTCAGCAGATATAGCCGGGCCGGTCGTCCGCCATTCAACAGCCGGGCCGGCGAACAAGCGGCCAGTGGTGTCAATATCGCCAGTCCCAGCAGGGAACGGCGTCTCAGCCCCTTCATGGTGGGCATGGCAATCTGGCGACTGGTCATTCCGGCTTCACTCCTGAATTACCACCGAACAGCAAGTCGGCGGGGTCACGCTCCAGCCGGCGGGTGACGCGGCTGAGATTGGCGGTCAGATCCTGCAGGTGGATCAGCAGTTGGCTGAGATCGTAAAGTCCGGTGGAGGTGAAATCGCGGATCGGTTCGCGATTCTCCTCGATCATGCCAGCCAGAGAGGCCGACAAACGATTGATCTCTTTCGTCGTCTGGGCCAATTGCGCGGTAATGACACCCGTATCCTTGCCCACGCGGCCCACCGTGTCGTTCGCTGTGACCAGCAAGGTTTCAGCCTGTCGGCTCAACGCGTCCGCCTGGTGACGTAGATCGATGATCAACAGGTTGGCATTCTTGATCGATTCATTGGCGTTGCCCGAAGCCGTCGCCAGATTGGCCAGGGTAGTGCCGATAGACTTCTGATTCTCTTCATTCAGCAGATTGGACAAGCGGGAGGATATGGTTATCAGATGTTCCAGCACCTCCGGCGCGCGGGCCAGCACGGCGGCAATGGAACTGGGGCGTGACGGGATGACGGGTATCCCCTCTACCTTCTCTCTCAACAGCGGCGCTTCCCGGCTGCCGCCGGCGATTTCGATATAAACACCACCTGTGACACCCACAGGCTCCAAAGAAGCGATCGCATCAGTCTTGATGGGGGTGTCGGTCGGCACTTCAACCGTTACCCTCACCTCCTCCACATTGTCGGGATTGATACGGATATCGGTGACGGTTCCGACATTGACGCCGCGATAGCGCACAGGCCCCCCCTGCACCAGCCCCGTCACGGTGCCGGACACCATGATGTAATAGGGCTGGTAGTCTTTGCTGAACTGCACCTTGGCCAGCCAGACGATAAAAAACATCGCAGCAGCGGCCAAGGCCAGGACAAAAGCGCCGACGGCCGTGTAATTGGCACGTGTTTCCATGCCCTATCCCCTTGCGGCACCGGCCGCGCGCCCGCGCGGCCCATGAAAATAATCATGAATCCAGGGATGATCCTGGCCCAGCAGGAAATCCATGGTTCCAACCATCACCTTCTTGTCCACCAATACCGCAATGCGGTCACAGATGGCATAGAGGCTGTCCAGATCATGGGTCACCATCAAGACGGTCAGACCCAAACTTTTCCGCAGGCCGCCGATCAACTCGTCAAAGGCATTGGCGCCGATCGGGTCCAGCCCGGCGGTCGGCTCATCCAGAAACAGGATTTCCGGGTCCATGGCCAGGGCACGTGCCAAGCCCGCGCGCTTGCGCATACCGCCGGAGAGTTGAGAGGGATATTTGTATCCGGCATCGGGGGGCAGTCCCACCATGGCCACCTTGATGCGGGCAATTTCTTCAATCAACCCGCGCGACAGGCTGGTATGTTCTTTAAGGGGTACCTGGATGTTTTCCAATACCGTCAGGGAACTGAACAGGGCACCATCCTGAAACAGCATCCCCCAGCGGGCCTGAAGGGCGATACGCTCCCGCTCCGGAACGCGGCGTGTGTCACGGCCCAACACTTCCACAGTCCCGGATGTCGGCTCCATCAGCCCGACAATTTCACGCAGAAGCACTGATTTACCCGTACCGGAGCCACCGACAAGGCCCACCACCTCTCCCCTGTTCACAGCGAAGCTGACGCCATCATGCACCACCTGCTGCCCGAACAATGTGCGCAGGCCAGTGACACGGATAACAGGATTTTCCACCTCCCCGTTCATCATCTCAAATTCCGAGATATGAGAAGAGGATGGAAAAAATGGCATCCAGCACGATCACCAGGAAGATGGAGACGACAACGGAGCGTGTGGTCAGCAGACCGACACTCTCGGCACTGCCCGTGACCCGCAGCCCTTCGTAACAGCCGACCAGCGCAATCACCACCGCAAAGACCGGGGCCTTGATCAGCCCCACAAAAAGGGTGGTGGCGCTGACGGCAATCTGTAACTGCCGGATGAATTGGATGAAATTAATGTCCAGATAGACATAGGCCATGACCGCACCACCAGCCAATGAAACAATGTTGGCAAAAAAAGCGACCAGCGGCAGCGCTACCAGCAAGGCCAGCATGCGCGGCAGCACCAGCAGTTCCATCGGGTCCAGGCCAAGCGTCCGCATGGCGTCCACCTCCTGATTCACTGTCATGGTGCCAATCTGGGCCGTGAAGGCGGACCCGGAACGACCAGCCACGATGATAGAAGTCATCAAGATGCCGATCTCCCGCAGCACACCAATGCCCAATAAATTCACTACATAGATTTCGGCACCGAAACGACGCAGTTGATCCGCCCCCTGATAGGCAAGCACCACACCGATCAAAAAAGACAGCAGGCCAACGATCGGCAGCGCGTTCAAGCCAACCTGTTCCAGGTGAAATGCGAAGGGCTTCCAGCGGAACCGACCGGGGGAGCGCGCCATCCGCAGGAACGTGATCGTCACCAGTCCCAGGAAATTCAGCAGGGACAGGATATCCCGTCCAAAGCCAACCGTTGCGTAGCCGATATGATCCATCAAGGGAAAGCGGCGACCAGGGTCCGGCTGCGGTGAGTTACCAATACCTTGGGCGGCGCGCTGCACGTCGCGCAGCAATTCGCACAGATCGCCCCGTGCACCGACAAGCGCCACCTGATGCCCCTGTCCGCGCAGCCGCTTCACCAGTTGATCGATAAGCACGGCTCCTGCCGTGTCAAGTGCTGTCAGTCCGGAAAGATCCAGGCACACCTGCGCAGCAAGCCGATCCGGCAGCCGCCCCTGGATTTGTGCTTCCAGCGTCTGCGCGGAAGCGATATCCCAACGCCCCGTAGCGGTCAGCACAAACTGACCCTCTGTCCAGGCGGATATGATGGTTCCCGTCTGCACGTGCCCTTCCTGATGTCGCGTTGTTCGCGAGGTACCTGCTTGCCCCGCCCGCACTTGACATCACAAGATTACAGGGGTCAACAGCCAGCGCCGTCGCGACAGCCCCGCGTATAAGAAAATGTCAGGAAACAACACTTAGCGGCCCAGTTCACTCTCATGCCAACGCCCCAGCAGGCGTTTCTGGACCAGAGACAGCAGGGCGAAGATCAGTATCCCCAAAGCAGAAAGCAAAAACAGGGCGGCGAACAGGCGCGGCATGTTCAATCGGTTGCCGGATTCGATGATCCGCCAGGCCAAGCCGGAGGCCGTGCCCGACCCGGCAACGAATTCTGCCACCACCGAACCGATCAGGGCCAGACCGCCGGAAATTTTCATACCCGCCAAAAGATAAGGCAAGGAAGATGGTAATTGCAGTCGCCATAATACCTGCCAGCGGTTGGCCTGATAGAGCCTGAACAGGTCGCGCAGATTGGGATCGACCGCCGACAGGCCCAAGGTGGCGTTGGACAGTATGGGAAAGAACGCGACAATCCAGGCCAGAATCAACAAAGCCAGATTGACCCGTTCATACCCCACCCAGATCACCACCAACGGCGCGATGGCCACAATGGGCGTCACCTGCAAAATGACCGCATAAGGGTAAAAAGCAGCAGCCGCCATCCGCGACTGGCTGAACAGCAGGGCAAGCCCCACCCCCGTAACAACGGCAAGCAGGAAGGCCTGCAGGGTTATCGTGATGGTCAGCCAGGCGGAAGAGAATAGCAACGGTCCATCCCGCCACAGCGCCACCAGCACCGCACTGGGGGGTGGCAATACGAAGGCCGGCACCTGATAGGCCGACACGCCCCATTCCCAACCCAACAACATCAGCAGGCCGACCAGGGGCGGCAAAACCCACTTGCCCCAGCGCGTCATGCCGCATTCCCCATGGCCCGGTGCAACAGGTCCGATACGGTTCGGCAATGAGCATTGTATTCCGGCCCGGTACGGGTGGAAAGGTCACGCGGTTGGGGCAGGTCTACCACCAGTTCAGCCACGATCCGCCCCGGTCGGGGGCGCATCACCGCGACGCGGGTGGAAAGATAGACGCTTTCAAACACGCTGTGGGTCACGAAGATGGCGGTGAACCCATATTGTCGCCACAAGGAAAGCAACTCGTCATTCAGTTTCAGGCGCGTGATCTCATCCAATGCCGCAAACGGTTCATCCAGCAGCAGCAAGGATGGGCGGGTTACCAGCGCCCGCGCCAGTGAGGCGCGCATTTTCATGCCGCCTGATAATTCACGTGGATAAGACTTTGAAAAATCTTGCAGACCAACTTTTTCCAACTCCATCATCACCCTGGCCGTCGCCTCGGCTTTCGGCACACCGGCCAAATCCAGCGGCAAGCGCACATTGTCAATGATGCGTGCCCAGGGCATCAGGGTCGGCTCCTGAAAAACGAACCCAATGCTACCGCGATCTTGCGAAACCGCCCGATCAATCCGCCCATCACTGGGGAAAAGCAAACCGGCTATCAGGCGCAGTACCGTGCTTTTACCGCAGCCGCTCGGCCCCAGCAGCGAGAGGAATTCCCCCCGCTTGACCGTTAAATCTATGCCATCCAGTGCCAGCGTGCCATTAGCATAGGCGAGGCGAAGGCCTGACAGGTTCAACAAGGGCGGGTGTTCCGGCGTCACGGTTTAAACGCCAGCCCCTGGCCATTGCCGACAAAGCGCAAATCCACCCCCTGTCGCCAATCCAAATTCTTCGGATAGATACCCAATCCCTTCATTTCACTTGAAAAATACTCCCATCGCTCGGCGCTCATGTACCCGACACCCTTGGTCGCGGCATCTCCCCCGGTGACGATGCCATAGTCGATCATTTTCTGCCGGGCATAGGCCAGCGTGGCATCGTCGATATCGGGATTATCCTTCTTGATCAGCGCATTGGCTGCTGATGGATCACCCGTCAGATAGCGGTACCAGCCCTGGATGCTGGCCTCCACAAAGGCTTTCACCAACGATTCCCGTTTGGCCAGGATATCCTTGTGCACCATGATCAAGGCTGAATAGGAGGTGAAGCCGTTATCAGCCAGCAGGAAGACCTGTGATTTCACCCCCGCCTTCTCCGCCGTGAAAGGTTCCGATGTCAGATAGCCTTGCTGAATTGCTGATTTATCAATGAGAAATGGAGCAATATTAAAGCTGTACTTACGAATTTGGCTGTCGCTGTAGCCATAGCGGGCCGTCAGCCAGCGCCAAATGGTGTTCACCGATGGGTCGCCAATGTGAATGGGCTTGTCCTTCATATCGGCCAGACTGGCCACATCACTGCGCGGATGCGCCATCAGGATGGTCGGGTCTTTCTGGAACAGGGCCGCAACCGTCACCACCGGCGCCCCCACATCAATTAGATTCAAGGTGAAGAACCCACTGGAACCCATTGCTGCATCAATGGAACCAGCCGCCAACAGTTTCTGTGGGTCCATACCGGTGCCGCCCGGGCGGATCTGCACGTCCAACCCGCGTCGGGCATATAGCCCATCGGCCACAGCCTGGTAGAAACCGCCATGTTCAGCCTGCGCCATCCAGTCCGTCATGAAGATGAATTTCTCCGCCGCCGCTGCCGGCAGGCACGACAGGACCGCCAAGGCGCAAAGCGGCAGCAGGCAGGCGATGGATTTAGCGGGATGACGCATCTTCTGTTGTTCCTCTGGCAGTCGCGGCCTGATAGTAGCGCTGCAGCGCCAATTGTCGAGCGGCCCCGCCGCCTGTCGGGTTTCATGGATAATCAAAATCTTCGCATTCTCATCAAACAGGTGGCAGTTGAACTGCCGCTTGGCGTGCCGCCCGTGGCAACACCCTGCCGGTTCAACCTGACCCTGGAAACCGACATTGCCGGGCCATTCCTGGGCGATACGGATGATCTGGAGATCACCATCGATTACAGCCGAATCGTTCGCCATATCTTGTATGTTCTGCCAGAATCGGGCCTCTTTGGAGATGCACCCGCTGTCGCCGATGCGGTTCTGGCCTATGTGGCGGGCTTCGATGAGCGGATCATCGGTCAGCATCTGCGCATGGTCGCTGGCGATATCGAGTTGGAACGGGAATGGCAACGCGGATCATGATGGAACAAACCCTGCTGATCACCGGCGGTGCCCGTCGCCTGGGTGCCGCCCTGGCGTTGGCCTGTGGCCGGGCAGGGTTCAACATCGTCATCCATCACCGCAATCAAGATGGTGATGAGGCGGCAGAGCAGGTGCTGGCCGACATCGGCCAAGCCGGCGCCCGGGCGGCTGCCGTCACGGCAGACCTGTCACAGCCGGCGGCGCTGGAAGGGTTGGTGGAGCGTGCCGCAACGGCCATCGGCCAGCCCATCACCGGCCTGATCAACAGCGCTGCCCCCTTTGATTGGGACGATATCGAAACGGTCACGGCAGAACGGATGTTGGCGCATTACCTGCCCATCGCCGTGGCCCCCGCCCTGCTTTGCCGTCAGTTGCTGGTCCAATTGCCAGAGGGGGTAACAGGCAGCGTTATCAATATCCTTGACCAGAAGTTGGCCGCACCACATGACGACCATCTCAGTTATTCCATGGCGAAATATGCGCTGATGGGCTTGGGGGAAATGCTGGCCCGATCAGCGGCCCCCCGCCTGCGGGTCAACGCCATTGCCCCCGGCTACACATTACCGGCCCCAGGGCAGGATGAAACGGATTTCCAGCGCCTGCACAGCCGCACCCCGCTGGGCCTGGGGCCGCAACCGGACGATATCGGGGCTGCGGCGCTCTACTTGCTGCGCAGCCCTGTGGTGACGGGACAGACGCTTTATGTCGATGCCGGAATGAGATTCGAGGGCATGGCCAGGGACATCAGCTTTTATTGAAACCATTTCCCTGCTTGCCGGCCCCCCGTGGCATCTGCCTATACTGTCGCCGATATAGTTGCAACAGCGCGGAGGGCTGCGGGCGGCGCTCCATTCCCCGGATACGGTCAGCCTTTCAGGCCATGGCCGCCATCGCTGGGCCACCAACCTGCGGCGTAAGCATGAGCACATTGGAAGAATTCATCCGTTCCCGGCACATCACAGAGGTGGAGTGTCTGGTGCCCGATCTGGCTGGTATTGCTCGGGGCAAGATCGTACCGGCAGATAAATTCCTGCGCATTCTGCGGGATCGCGGCCTGCGATTACCGGAATCTATTTTCATCCAGACCGTAACGGGTGAATACCCGGAGGATGAGGATGTGACGTCGGTGGAGAACTGGGATGTCTATATGACACCCGACCCCCAGACCGTGCGCATGGTTCCCTGGTACAGTGAGCCCACGGCGCAGGTGATTTGCGACTGTTTTTATGCCGATGGTTCCAGCGTCGATATCTCCCCCCGATCGGTGTTGAAGCGTGTGCTTAAACTGTATGAAGATCGGGGCTGGCGTCCCATCGTGGCGCCGGAACTGGAATTTTTCCTGGTCGCTGTCAATAAAGACCCCGACTATCCGCTGGTGCCCCCTGTCGGTCGGTCGGGCCGGCAGGAAAGCGGGCGGCAGGCCTATGGCATCGACGCCGTCAATGAATTCGACCCGATCTTCGAGGATGTCTACGATTTCTGCGAAAAGCAGGAAATCGACGTGGACACAATGAGCCACGAGGCCGGCGCCGCCCAGATTGAGATCAATTTCAACCATGGTGACGCGCTGGAACTGGCCGATCAGGTCTTCCTGTTCAAGCGCACCGTGCGTGAGGCGGCAATCCGCCATCAGGTCTATGCGACCTTCATGGCCAAGCCGATGCAAAACGAACCGGGCAGCGCCATGCATATCCACCAATCACTGGTGGATATCGCCACGGGGCAGAACCTGTTTGCCACGCCCGATGGGGAGGACACCCCCCTGTTCATGAGCTTCATTGCCGGGCTACAGAAGTACTTGCCCTATGCCATGCCGATGCTGGCACCAAACGTCAATTCCTATCGCCGGCTGGTGCAGGGGTCCGACGCACCGATCAATGTGCATTGGGGACGAGACAACCGTACCACCGGCTTCCGCGTACCGGTGAGCCCGCCAGAGGCACGGCGGGTGGAGAACAGGGTGGCCGGGGCCGATGCCAACCCTTACCTGGCAATGGCGGCCTCGCTGGCCTGCGGTTATCTGGGTATCTCCCAGGGGCTGGAGCCAAGCGACCCGGTGAAGGGGTCCGCCCATCGCCTTGCCTTCTCCCTGCCCCGCCATCAGGCCGACGCGCTTTCCAAGTTCGGCGCCTGCAAGCCATTGAAAGAAATTCTGGGCGAACGGTTCGTGGCGGCCGTCGGTTATGTGAAGCAGGCGGAGTATGACGCCTACCAGCGGGTGATCAGTTCCTGGGAACGGGAAAACCTGCTGCTGAATGTCTGATCCGTGCAGGGGCGGTTGACACCAACCGCCCCTGTTACCATTTCATGACCAAAGCCATGCACGGCGCGCAGCCTTGCCCCGGCAGTGCCCCAGGCTGGCAGAATCGAAGAAAAGCAATTATATTACCTCCATCATCAACAGAGATGGGGATCCATCGTGCGGTACTTTTTCTTTCTTCCCATGCTGCGGCTCGGCGCTTTTTCTCCGTTCACCGCTCACGTTGTGACGACCCCGGCCAATCGCCGCGATTGAGGCGACAGGGCCTGCTTCTTTTAACAGTCTCCATTTTTCAGTCTCATGCCGGTGGCCGTTTTCCATGACCCCCGGTTTATTGTTATTTCACCACGCACTGTAGGTGCATGGGTCTGCTGTCGTTGGCCACCAATGACCATTTGAAATGATCATTGGTGCCTCATACACCGAAATCCGTTTTCAAGGTTTCGGCATGGTTGTCAAAAACACGCCCCGGCGATTACCTTCGCCGGGGCGTTTTATTTTGCCCGACGCAACAGCCTTAAGGATGCCCAGGTCATGACCACCCCCGTCGCAGATGGATTTCACATGCCGGCCGAATGGGCCCCGCATGCGCGCTGCTGGATGGCCTGGCCCGTCCGGGCAGAGACCTTCCCCAATGGCCTGGATGCCGCCCGCGCCGCCTATGCCGCCGTGGCCCAGGCCATCGCCCAATTCGAACCGGTGACGATGCTCTGCCCTGACGGCGCCCTGGCGGAGGTAAGCCTTGCCTGTGGCAAGGGCGTGAATGTGCTGCCGATGCTAACCAGCGACAGCTGGGTGCGCGACAATGGCCCCAGCTTCGTCATCAATGGCAAGGGCGGTGTGGCCGGCGTGCATTGGGGATTCAACGCCTGGGGCCGCAATTACGATGATTTCCAGCCCGACACGGAGGTTGGTCGCCTGATCCTGGAACAGCAAAGCCTGAAGCGTTATGGCGCGTCCCTGGTGATGGAGGGCGGTTCCTTCCATGTCGATGGCGAAGGCACCCTGCTCACTACCGAGGAGTGCCTGCTGAACCCCAACCGCAATCCCCATCTCTCCCGCCAGGAGATCGAGGGGCAGCTGCGCGACCATCTGGGCGTGAAGCAATTCATCTGGCTGGGCCGTGGCTATGAACAGGATGAAACTGACGGCCATATCGACGAGATTGCCTGCTTCGTGAAGCCGGGCGTGGTGCTGGCCATGGTGACGGACGACACCTGCGATCCCAATTACCCGGTTTTTCAGGATAATCTGGCCCGCCTGTCCGCCGCGCGCGATGCGGCGGGGCGGGAGTTGGAAATCGTCACCTTGCGTACCCCCGCCCGGCGGGAGCAGAATGGGGTTCGCCTCACCCTCTCCTACACCAATTTCTATATGGCCAATGGCGGCATCGTGATGCCCTTCTTCGAAGACCCGATGGACGACGAAGCGCTGCGCACCTTCCGCCGGCTGTTCCCCGACCGCAAAGTGGTGCCGGTGCCGGCGCTTGATATCGTGCGCGGTGGCGGGGGCATCCATTGCATTACCCAGCAGCAGCCGGTCGGTTGATCGGTATCTTCTTCAATATCAACCACAATAACCAGCCCTGGAGCCTTGTTCATGAGCGACCTGAACCTGCCCGCCGTTGACAGCGTGGCGGCGGAATTGATCAGCGTACGCGATTTCATCCGCTATGCCGTCAGCCGGTTCAACCGGGCGGGGCTGGTGCATGGCCATGGCGCCTTCACCGCCTATGACGAAGCCGTCTTCATGGTGCTGGAAACGCTGAAACTGCCGGTGGACCAGTTGGAACCTTATCTGGAGGCCCGCCTGCTGCCGGCAGAGCGCCAGGCCCTGGCCGCCATCATCAATGAGCGCGTCACCAGCCGCAAACCCGCCGCCTATCTGACCAAACGCACATATATCCAGGGCATTCCCTTCTATGTGGATGAGCGGGTGATCGTGCCGCGCTCCTTCATCGGCGAACTGCTGTTCGGGGAAATGTTCGGCGGGGAACAGGATTTCACCCTGGTCGATGATGTGATGGATGTGGAACGGGTGCTGGATCTCTGCACCGGTTCCGGCTGTCTGGCCATCCTGGCCGCCAAGATCTTCCCGGAAGCCAAGGTCGATGCGGTGGACCTGTCGCCCGACGCGCTGGAGGTGGCAAAGATCAATCTCGCCGACCATGCGATGGAAGAACGGGTGAAGCTGTTCAATGGCGACCTGTTCAAGCCGCTGAAGGGCAAGAAATACGACCTGATCATCAGCAATCCGCCCTATGTCGATGCCGAGGCCATGGCCAACCTGCCGGAGGAATATCAGGCGGAGCCACACATGGCGCTGGTGGGGGGCGGCGATGACGGGATGGACATTGTCCACCGCATCCTGAAGGAAGCACCCAAGTACCTGAACGAAGGCGGTGGGCTGCTGGTAGAGGTCGGCACCGGTCGTGCGGCGCTTGAGGAAGCCTATCCCGACGCGGAATTCCTTTGGCTGGAAACCGAACTGTCCTTTGGTGAGGTATTCTGGATCACCAAGGACCAGTTGGAAGACCTGTAATCAGGCCGGGGGTGGGTTGCACCCACCCCTTCCGCCCTTCTATCCCGCCAGTTTAGCCAGCCGCGCCCGCCCAGCCTTGCTGCCATTGGGGCGACCCAGTTCGCGGCTGATCCAGTCACCGATCCTGGCCACTTCATCCAGATCGACGCCAGTGGACAGGCCCAGTCCCTCGAATAGGTAAAGCAACTCCTCCGTCGCCGCATTGCCCGACGCCCCCTTGGCATAGGGGCAGCCACCCAGGCCAGCGACGGCGCTGTCCATCACGGTCACGCCCTGATCCAGGCAAGCAAGGATATTGGCGACCGCTTGGCCGTAAGTGTCGTGGAAATGCAAGGCCAGCCGATCCACCGGCACATCCCGTACCACCCGCCGCAGCATCGCAGCGGCCTTCGCTGGGGTACCAACGCCGATCGTGTCGCCCAGGCTGATCTCGTAGCAACCCATCTCCGCCAGGGATGCCGCCATGAAGGCGACCTGCGCCGGATCAATCTCCCCATCATAGGGGCAGCCCAGCACACAGGAAACATAGCCCCGCACCCGCAGTCCCGCCGCCAGCGCCTGGGCCACCACGGGGCGGAAGCGCTCCAGGCTTTCCGCCATGCTGCAATTGATGTTGCGCTGACTGAACCCCTCGGATGCCGCCCCGAAAACAGCGACCTCCCGAACGCCTGCCGCCAAGGCCGCTTCCAGACCCTTCGTGTTGGGCACCAGCACGGAATAGGAGACGCCGGACATGGGCGAAATACCGGCCAGCACCGCCGCGCTGTCGGCCATCTGCGGCACCCATCTGAGGGAAACGAAGGCACCCGTCTCCACATGGGTCAGGCCCGTACGGGCAAGGCGATCAACCAAGGCGATCTTAACGGCCAACGGAACGATGGCAGATTCATTTTGCAGCCCGTCACGCGGGCCGACCTCCACGATGCGGATGGCGGGCATGGTTCCTCCTTGTTTTTTTATAATACAGGGATAGGTAAGCGACCCTGCCTTAGACAAGAAAAACCAGCCCGCCAATCAGGATCAGTGGACGCCGATACCGCGCAATCCACCCTTCTCCGCCTCTTCCAGAAACCAGCGATAGGTCAAGGCCAAGCCTTCCGCCAAGCTGGTTTGCGCCGTCCAGCCCAGGCCGGCCAGCTTGGAATTATCCATCAGCTTGCGCGGCGTGCCATCGGGCTTGCTGGTGTCATAGGTGAAGCGGCCACGATAACCCACGGTGGCAGCGACCTGTTCGGCCAGCGTGCGAATGGAAACCTCCCGCCCGCTGCCGACATTCACATGGTCATAACCACTGTAATTTTTCAGCAGGAAGACCAGCGCATCGGCCAGATCCTCCACATAGAGGAATTCACGCAGTGGCTTGCCTGTCCCCCACAGCACCACCTCGCTTTTGCCCTCGCGTGCCGCCTCATGCAGGCGGGCCATCAGGGCGGGCAAGACATGGCTGCCCGACGGGTGGAAATTATCGCCCGGCCCATAAAGGTTGGTCGGCATGGCGGAGATATAGTCACAACCATGCTGTTTGCGGAAAGCCTGACACAGCTTGATTCCGGCGATCTTGGCAATGGCGTACCATTCGTTGGTCGGCTCCAGCGGGCCTGTCAGCAGCGCATCTTCACGCATCGGCTGTGGCGCCAGCTTGGGGTAGATGCAAGACGAGCCAAGAAACAGCAGCTTTTCCACGCCGGTACGGAAGCT
>Ga0066602_10000194_pt1 | contig 50805 bp, 43 predicted proteins | sample Higcelweek5metaG_FD_59481 | JGI IMG/M metagenome (GOLD analysis project Ga0066602, IMG submission 59481) | Freshwater pond sediment microbial communities from the University of Edinburgh, under environmental carbon perturbations - High... | ecosystem: Environmental > Aquatic > Freshwater > Pond...
CGCCGGCTGGCGCAACCCAATGGTCGTGTGCGATATTGGGGGCTGGTGCGGGAACTGGGCGGTTATCTCAGTGTCATCACCTTGGGTGATGGCCATACTGTCCACACATATTATGTGGATGAGGAGTTCAGGCCATGAGCAGCAATGCCGTCTCCTATGATCAGTCGACTGACAGCCTTTATGTCAAAATCAGACCCGGAAGCTCTGTTCGTCAGCGATATGACGATGATCGGGACGTGATTATCGACCTTGGGGCCGATGGCGAGCCCGTTGGCTATGACATCCAGTTTGCCAGCAAACATGCCGATGTGATCGCGGAGGCATTGGCTTTGTTGCAGCGATATTCGCAAGTGGCGGCATGACGTCTTTCGGTACTGCTTAGTGCCAGGTTGCCACTGTTGATCCATGTCGCGCCGCTTTTACGGTGCGGTTTGTCACGGGCCCTGTTTATGCGATACTCACCACCTTGGCCTTTTGATCCTGGGAGTGGCGGGCATGGACGGGCATCTTCCCACCGCATCGAGTTTGGTGGGCACATGGAGGCGCTTCGGCCCAGTCGGTCCGGTTTATGAAATCCTGGACGCCGGCCAGGATTTGCCCGATGGCGACCGGATGATGCGCATCCGCGTGGTTGAAAGCGGGGAGGAGGTGGATTACCGCCCTTCCGATATTCTTGACGATCCACGGGACCGTTGATGTTCGCCATCCGGGCCTTCAAGGTTGAACATTGGTCTGATTTCACCCAGCTTGTAAAAACGCCATAGGGATTGGCCGCATGACCCGCTTCCAAGGCACCCAGGATTACGTCGCCACCGATGATCTGCGGGTAGCTGTCAATGCCGCCATCACCCTGCAACGGCCTTTGCTGGTGAAGGGGGAACCGGGGACGGGCAAGACGGTGCTGGCGCAGGAGGTGGCCAAGGCCCTGGGCCGACCGCTGCAATCCTGGCACGTCAAATCCACCACCAAGGCTCAGCAGGGGCTTTATGAATATGATGCCGTCAGCCGCCTGCGCGACAGCCAGTTGGGCGATGCGCGCGTGCATGACATCGCCAATTACATTCGCAAAGGCCCGCTCTGGACTGCGTTCGAGGCGGAAAACCCGCCGGTTTTGCTGATTGATGAGATCGACAAGGCGGATATCGAGTTCCCCAACGATCTGTTGCAGGAACTCGACCGGATGGAGTTCTTCGTTTACGAGACGGGGCAGACCATCAAGGCCATCCAGCGCCCCGTCGTCATCATTACCTCGAACAATGAAAAGGAACTGCCGGACGCTTTCTTGCGCCGCTGTTTCTTCCATTACATCCGCTTCCCCGATGCCGAAACCATGGCCCGCATCGTGGAGGTGCATTATCCGGGCCTGAAGGCCGACCTGCTGCGCGACGCCCTGACCCTGTTCTATGAGGTGCGCGAGGTGCCAGGCCTGAAGAAGAAGCCCAGCACCTCGGAACTGCTGGACTGGATCCGCCTGCTGCTGGTGGAGGATGTGACGCCCGAGGTGCTACGCCAGCGCGACCCGAAAAAGCTGATCCCGCCGCTGCACGGGGCCTTGCTGAAGAACGAACAGGATGTCCACCTGTTCGAACGGCTGGCCTTCATGGCGCGACGGGGGCAGTGATACCAAACCGCCGAGGGTTTGACCCTTGGCGGTTTGGTGGCTGGCGACCGCCAACCCGGCGCTCATGCGCCGTGAAGCCAAGGCGGCGGATGCCGCCGCCCGGCGACTGAGGGATAAGCGAAATCTCCCTTGATCGGTTACGATCAAGGGAGATTGATATGGCAACGGATTGCGTCCGAACATTACCCGTTGCCGAAAAGGTCGGGCCCGCATTCCCCCGCTGTTGCGGCGACCGCTTCTGCCGGGTCGGGCGCGTGGGGATCGCCGGCTGCCGTCTGGCACCCAAGATGCGGCAGGGCGATGGCACGCATGCCGCCCAGCAGTGTGCGCTGAACGATAACGCCCCGCTGTTCCATATAGGAGAGCAGGCGCCGCGCCCGGCCAGGGGAACGGCTGCCACAGGCGCGTGCCACTTCTGCATCCGACGGGCAGGGGGCTTTGGCCAGGGCCGCGCGGGCCAGCAGCAGGAAAACCCCCTGCATGTCTTCCGGCAGGCCGGAGGCCGCCTCCTCTGCCTGGGCCCATTCCGGCTGGTCGGTGCCGCCGGCTTCCACGCCAGCGCGAATGACCGACAGGCGGCGGCGGAATCCCGGCATATCCAAGGCCTCGCCGCGCAGCCGATGGATACGACAGCGGACCAGGAAATCCTGGTACAGCACGGCATCGGTGCGGAAGGCGGCTTCCGGATCGGTCAGCACTTCGCGCAGCACCTGGTCCAGCTTCTGTTCCATCTCCTCTGCCGACAAGGCGGGTGGTTCCGGGTTGGCGGCGGCATTGGCCGCAAGTTCGGCCTGACGCTGGCCGGCCAGCCGCAAGGCAGCGTTGATATCCGGTGTCGCCTGCGACGAAGGGCGCTTTACCGGCGGCATTGATGATGGGGCGAACAACTCACCGGGCGTCGGTGTCAGGATCAGGTCGCGCGCATCGGCTGGTGGCTGGTCGGGCAGGGGCATCAGTTTTGGGCTGCCCCCGCGGCCCGCCGTTTCCACCACGCCGATTCGCACCGGCAACGGACGACGGGACAGGGCGGGGCCCAATGCCACGAAATGACCCCGCTGCAGGTCACGGAACATTTCCGCCTGCCGGCGTTCCATGCCCAGCAGGTCGGCGGCACGCGCCATGTCGATATCCAGGAAGGTGCGGCCCATCAGGAAATTGCTGGCCTCTGCCGCCACGTTCTTGGCCAGCTTGGCCAGGCGTTGAGTGGCGATGATGCCGGCCAGACCGCGCTTGCGGCCACGGCACATCAGGTTGGTCATGGCGCCCAGGCTGACCTTACGCGCCTCGTCCGATACCTCTCCGGCTGCGGCGGGGGCGAACAACTGTGCTTCGTCCACCACCACCAGCATCGGGTACCAGTAATCGCGTTCGGCATCGAACAGACCACCCAGGAAAGCGGCGGCAAGGCGCATCTGGGCTTCGATATCGGCGCCCTCCAGGCTCAACACCACAGAGACGCGATGCTGGCGCACACGGGCGGCCACGCGCTGAAGCGAAACTTCCGTATGGTCGGCGGCCTCCACCACCACATGGCCATGCTTGTCCGCCAGGGTGACGAAATCCCCCTCCGGATCGATGACGCATTGCTGTACCCAGGGCGCGCTCTGCTCCAGCAGGCGACGCAGCAGGTGCGACTTGCCGGAGCCGGAATTGCCCTGCACCAGCAGGCGGGTGGCCAGCAATTCCTCCAGGTCGAGCAGTGCCGGGCGGTTTTCCGCCGTCAAACCCATGTCGATGCCGACCTGCATCCGCCGATCACTCCGTCAGTTCCGTTCGAAGCGGCCTTCTATAGCGCAGGAGGGTGGCTGCCGGGGAGGGTGCGTTGGGAGAGGGTGGCGGGGGGCAGGGTTGTGCCGGCAATAGGGTCGGCGGCGGCAACCCCCTATCCGAAGCTCTGCACCAGACTGCCGACCACCAGATACCAGCCATCGATCAGTACGAAAAAGATCAGTTTGAATGGCAGGGCAATCATGGCCGGCGGCAGCATCATCATGCCCATCGACATCAACACCGACGACACCACCATGTCGATGATCAAAAAGGGCACGAAGATCAGGAAACCGATCTCGAAGGATCGCTTCAACTCCGTCAGCATGAAGGCGGGGATCAGCACCTGGATGGGCACATCCTTCGGCTCTGCCACCGGGGGGGTCTTGGAAATATCCATGAAAAGCTGCAAGTCGCGTTCACGCACATGGCTGGTCATGAAGGCATGGAACGGCTCGACAGCGCGCCTGAATGCTGTGATCTCGTCTATTTCCTCATTCATCAGCGGCACGATGCCGTTCTGGTACGACGCCTGCAGCGTCGGGGCCATGATGAAGAAGGTCAGGAACATGGCCAGGCTGATCAGCACCTGGTTGGGTGGCACCTGCATGGTGCCCATGGCGGAGCGCAGAAAGCTCAGCACGATGGTGATGCGCACGAAGCAGGTCATCATGATCAGGATGCTGGGCGCCAGCGACAACACTGTCAGCAGGGCGACAAACTGGATGATGCGCCCGGTGCTGCTGGGCCCGTCACCCATGTCCAGCGAGAAGCTCTGCGCGGCTGCCGGCAGGGTGGCAAACAGCATGGCCAGAAGCGTGGGCGGCAGGACGCGCCGAGAACACCACGTCATGGCCTGTCCTCCGGGCTGCGCTTCAGAAGCGACAGAAAGCTGGGGGTCTGTACAGCCGACTCGGTTACAGATGCGGGGGGGGGAATAATGCCGGTCTCTACGACCCTGTCCTCCCCCATTCCCAGCAGCAGCAGATGTTCAATCCCGTCACGTTTGACCAGCACCAGCCGGCGACGCGCATCCAGCGGCAGCACCTCCACCACCCCCAAGCGTCTCTGTGTGCCCCGGCGCCGCACCGGCAAACCTGCATTGGGGCCGAACCGACGCAACAGAAAGCCGAACAATCCGATCAGTGCCAGGACGAAGACAAGGGCTGCGGCGAAGCGGATGTAATTGTCACCGGTCATGGTCAGACATCCTCGCTGCGGCGATAGGCGGCGGCGGCCCGAATGCGTGTTGCATGGGTTTCCGTACCACCCAGCCGGTCACCATGGACTTCCCGGAGTGCGCAGGAAACCCCGTCCAGTGCCGTCAGCACAGCTTCCAACTGTGGCAGCAGCGCGCGCGCCTGATCGGGCGGCAGAGCCAGGGCAGCATCCAGAATCGGCTTCACCTCCCGCTCCAGCCCCGCGAGATCCACCATGTCGCCGCCGCGCACATTGGTGGCACCGGCACACAGCAGTTCATGCAGGCTGGCCAGCGTGTCGGCAATATCGGCTGCTACAGGGGGCAAGGGTATGGTCATGGCTGCGGTCTTACAGGATCGTCGGGCCCGGTGGAAGGGGTGGGTACCAAGGTGCCGTTGGCACGGTAGATATAGGCAAGAATTTCCGCCACGGCAGCGATGGCCTCGATGGGGATTTCGCTTTCCACATCCACGGCGGCAAGAATTTCCGCCAGATCGGCATCCGTGCGCACCTTCACCCCGTGGGCAAAGGCCAATTCAAGGATCTGCTCAGCCACGGCCCCATGGCCGCTGGCCACAATGCGCGGCAGGTTGGGGTCGCCTGGCCCATGGCGCAAGGCCACGGCCACCTGCCGGCGGGGCTTCTCGTCTTCCGTTTCCGCCAAGGAGCCCTCGATTCCCGCAAGGGGGCAGTGCTTTACGATGCGGGCAGCCTAACAGAAGTGCGACGGGGGCGACATAGGGGGCAGCGTATTTGCGCTTTATTAACCGGGGTGTTGGAGTATGCTGTTATAAAGTGGAGTTGCGTCTGCGTGTGCCTCGTCTCCGCTTGTCCCCGCGTCTATTACGGTGCGGTGCCCGGCCAAAAATGGCGCGCTTTTTGCTTCTGTGCAGGGCAGTGAGGTCTGGCGGTGTAAGGCCGGCTGATTGGGGAATTGGACGATGGATATGGGCGATACCGGGCTGTTCCGCCTGATGAACGACAAAATGGCCTGGCACAACCAGCGCCAGGAGGTTTTGTCGCAGAACGTGGCCAATGCCGACACGCCGCATTACCAAGCCAGTGATCTGACCGCCTTTGACTTCAAGAAGCAACTGCGTTCCCAGCAGCAAATGAACCTGGCCGGCAGTGGCGGCGGGCATCTTGCCGGTACCCTGCCGATGAAGGGGCCGTTTGACGCCGGCAAGGAACGCACACCGTACGAGACCTCGCCCGACGGTAACGGCGTGGTTCTGGAGGAGCAGATGTTGAAGGTTGGCCAGAACGCGCTGGAATACCAGACCGTGACCAATCTTTACCGCAAACAGGTGGGCATGTTGCGTACCGCCATGACGGCACCGCGCTGATCGGCCTGATGTGCGATAAGGGAGGATCGAAATGGATCTGATGAACTCCATGGCCTTGTCGGCGGCCGGTATGAAGGTGCAGGGCACGCGCCTGCGCATCATTTCGGAAAATCTGGCCAATGCCAATTCCACCGCCCCGTCGCCGGGTGATCTGCCCTATCGCCGCAAGGTGGTGCTGTTCCAGAATGCCTTGGATAAGGAGATTGGTGCGGAAACGGTGAAGGTGAAGAAAATCGATGTGGACCGCAGCGATTTTCCCCGTCGCTATGATCCCGGTCACCCCAGTGCCGACGCGGAAGGCTATGTGATGACCCCCAATGTCAATTCGCTGGTCGAAGCATCCGACATGCGTGAGGCGCAGCGTTCCTACGAAGCCAATCTCAACACGATCGATGCCACGCGTCAGATGATCATGCGCACCGTCGATCTGCTGCGCTCGAACTGATAGTATTTTATTTCTTCAGATATCGGATGTGGTGCACCTGCACCCAGACCCGACCAGGCAAACCGGAGCCGACAAATGGGCATTCCCTTCTCCAACGCCGCTGCCGCCTATACCAATGCCGCGCAACGCGGTCTGGCGTCCCCCGGCGGTAATGCCAAGGCGGGTGATGCCGGGGAGGCCTCCTTTGGTGATGCGCTGCGTGAAGCGGTGGAAACCTCCATCGGCACCATGCACAAGGGCGAGGACATGACCGCCAAGGGCGTGGTGGGCAAGGCCGACCTGGCCGATGTGGTCAGTGCGGTGACCAATGCCGAATTGACGTTGCAGGCTGTGGTCAATGTGCGCGACAAGGTGATTTCCGCCTATCAGGAAATCCTGCGCATGCCGATGTGACGGCGGGCCTGGTGCCGGCGGTTCGGCAGAAGGGAAGGGGCCGCCGACATGACAGAGGCGGAAGCCATTGATATTGTGCGTGATGCCCTGTTCGTCACCATCATTGTCAGCCTGCCGCTGATGGCGATAGCGTTGGTCGTTGGTTTGGCGATTTCGCTGTTCCAGGCCCTGACGCAGTTGCAGGAACAGACCCTGACCTTCGTTCCGAAGATCCTGATCATGTTCGTGGCCATGGCCTTTCTTCTGCCCTTTATGCACGGGCACCTGAAAGTCTTCACCGAAGGGTTGATGGATAAGATCATTGCCATCGGTACGGCCCGCGATGGGGATGATGGTTGATGCAGCTGGATCAGCTGATCGCCGGATCCCTGTTCGCCTTCCTGATGCTGTTCATGCGGGTCGGCGCGGCCATGCTGATCATGCCGGGTTTTGGCGAACAGTTCGTTTCTGCCCGTATCAGGTTGCTGTTCGCCCTGGGTGTTTCCTACCTGCTGATGCCGGTCATGTTGCCCAGCATGCCGGAGCGCCCGGCCACCGTGGGCGGCATGCTGACCTTGATCCTGGCAGAAACGCTGACCGGGCTTTTCCTCGGTACCATCGCCCGGATGCTGATGTCCTCGCTTGAAACGGCGGGCATGCTGATCGCCAATCAGGTGGGCCTCTCGGCGGCGCAGAGCTTCAATCCTGCACAGGCGACGTCGGGCAACGCAGTCTCCTCGCTGATTTCCATGCTGGCGCTGGTGCTGATCTTTGCCACCGATATGCATCACATGCTGTTGCTGGCCATCGTTGACAGTTACAGCCTGTTCGCACCGGGGGTCTGGTTGCCGCTTGATGATGCGGCCCAGCATCTGACCCGTGTCACGGCGGACAGTTTTCTGATCGGGATGCAACTGGCTGCCCCCTTCACGGTGATCGGCCTGCTATTCTATCTTGGGCTTGGGCTGATCGCCCGGCTGGTGCCACAGATTCAGGTGTTCTTCGTCGGTATGCCTTTGCAGATCATCTTTGGCTTGTTGCTGCTGGGTCTTAGCCTCAGCGCGCTGATGATCTTCTGGCTGGACCGTTTCGAAGGTCATCTGATCAACATACTTCAGCCGTGAGCCGGGGAGGGGGACATGGCCGAGGACCAGGATCAGGACAGTAAAACTGAAGAACCGTCCAGTAAGCGCCTGTCCGACGCGCGTGAAAAAGGTCAGGTGCCGAAATCCCAGGAATTCAGCCACCTTTTCGTGTTAGGCACCAGTCTGGCGTTGATCCTGCTTGTTTTGCCCTGGTCGTTCCGACGAATTGACGCATCTTTGCTGCCTTTCATCGAGCAACCTCATGCCATACCCATGGATGGAGGTACGCTGGAACTGATCCTGCGCGATCTGGTGATGAATGTTGTGGGTGCCTTGGCCGTGCCATTGTTGATGCTGTTGATTGCCGGCGTGCTTGCGTCGGTCGTGCAGGTCGGCTTTCTGGTGACCACGGAAAAATTTCTGCAGTTCGATTTCAGCCGAATCAACCCCTTGTCGGCGTTGCAGCAGAAATTTTCCATGAAAAATCTGGTGGAATTTCTTAAATCGCTGGCCAAACTTCTGATTGTTGGCATCGTCGTTTTTATCGTTCTCAGTCCGCTCTGGCATTCTGTCGATCATTTCATCGCCATGTCGATGATCGATATTGTGCGGGAAACGCAATCGCTGGCCGCCCGCACCATTTTCGCCGTCCTGCTGGTTCTGCTGGTATTGGGCGGCGGTGACTATCTTTATCAGCGTTATACCTTCATGCAGCAGATGCGCATGACCAAGCAGGAATTGAAGGACGAGTTCAAGCAGGCGGAAGGCGATCCGCTGATCAAGGGTAAAATCCGCCAGTTACGTATGGAACGGGCCCGCAATCGGATGATGGGCAATGTGCCCACCGCCGATGTGGTTGTCACCAATCCGACCCATTATGCCGTCGCGTTAAAGTACGATCCCGGTGCCATGGGTGCCCCCACTTTGGTGGCAAAGGGGGTGGATCATCTGGCCACGCGTATCCGCGAACTGGCGGAGGAGCATGGTGTGCCTTTGATTGCCAACCCCGCTTTGGCTCGTGCGCTCTATGCGACAGCCGAGGTGAATGAGGAGATCCCCGCCGACCATTACAAGGCGGTGGCACAGATCATCTCCTACGTGTTCAAAATGAAGCGTAAACCCCTGCCGGGCTGACAGCGCCGGCGATCTGCTCGGGATGATCGGACAAGTGACCAAACGCCCTGGTAAATTCGCCCTGCCGGTCGATATCCCGCTGGCGCAACTGGTCGCGGTCGGCCTCTCCTTGCTGGTGTTGACGGGGGTAGCGGGGCTGTTCCTGCTGGGCCGGGTCGAGGGCCCGCCGCCGGCGGACTGGCCGGGTGGCCTGCGGGGTGGCCTTCTGATCTGGGCTTTTTCGGCGCTGCTGGTCATCGGTGGGTTGACTTTGGGGCGGATGACGCTGGGTGCCATTACTACTGACCAGACGCGGCGTCGACTGCTTTCCCGTGCGTTGGAGGCAAACCCATTGCCGCAATTGGTTACGGGATCGGATCAGCGGGCGGTTGCCTATAATCCGGCCTTCCGTGATCTCGCCCGTCCGGGGTCGAACCTGCCGCTGGTCGCATTGGCTGGCCACAGTCTCTCGCCCACCGCCGGTGTGGAATTGACCAGGCTGGCAGCCGCTGCGATGCGCGGCTTGCCGGGGGAGGTGGTGTTGCCGTTTCCTTGCCCTGTCACCCGGGAAGTGCTGACATATCAGGTCGCCGCGCGCCCGGTTGAGGGGTTCGCCGGCCACGTCTTGTGGCTGCTGCGTCCGGTTCCGCTGCCGGTTGAGGTGGCTGCGCCCTTGCCGCCCCTGCCCGCGGCACCCCCTGAGGAACCGGTGGAGGATACGGCCCTGGCGCAGTTGGAGCGCCGTTTCCAGCGTCTGTTCGATTATGCGCCCATCGGCATCGCGCTGGTCGATTCCGACCTGCGTCTGGTCGAGTGCAACGATATGGTGCTTGCTCTTGCCGGCATTCCCGCAGCGGAGGCCCTCAACCGTCCGGTTGGTCTGCTGCTTCAGCGGGATAAGCGTGTCGATGTCCAGGCTCGTTTGCAGGCACTGCGCGATGGCCGGGGGGGGGAGATGCCTTTCGAAGCGCAACTGCGGGGGGCCCCTGGACCGATTGTTCAGGTTTATGCGCGCCCTTTGGAGGATGCCGCTGCCGGGGGAGGTGACGGGCTTATCCTGCATATTGTCGATATGACGAAGCAGAAAAGCCTGGAGGCGCAGTTCGTCCAATCGCAGAAGATGCAGGCCATCGGCCAATTGGCGGGGGGAGTGGCGCATGATTTCAATAATCTGCTGACCGCCATGATCGGCTTTTGCGATTTGCTGCTGCTGCGGCACAAGCCGGGCGATACCTCTTTCACCGACATCATGCAGATCAAGCAGAATGCCAACCGCGCGGCCAACCTGGTGCGTCAGCTCCTGGCCTTCTCCCGTCAGCAGACCTTGCAACCGCGCGTGCTCTCCGTGACCGATGTGCTGGCGGAGTTGTCCAATCTGTTGCGCCGTCTGATCGGCGAGAATATTGAACTTCGCATGCTGCATGGGCGGGATTTGGGCTTGGTCAAGGTGGACCAGGGCCAGTTGGAGCAGGTGATCATCAATCTCTGTGTGAATGCGCGCGATGCCATGCAGGCGTCGGGTGGCGGCAAACTGACCATCGTTACCTCCAACTTTACCACGTCCGAACCGGTGCAGCGTGCCACTGACTTCGTGCCGACCGGCGATTATGTGGTGGTAGAGGTTCTCGACACCGGCATTGGTATTCCGGCGGAGAATCTGGGGCGCATTTTTGAACCGTTCTTCTCCACCAAGGAAGTTGGGTCGGGTACTGGCTTGGGCCTGTCAACCGTCTATGGCATTGTCCGCCAGACAGGTGGTTTCATCTTCGTCGACAGCGCGCCGGGGGATGGGGCCAAATTCACGATATATCTACCCCGTTTCAGCGAAGCCGAAGCCATACCCAGCCAGGAGAAGCAGGAACGCGGTGGGCACGATCTGACCGGGATCGGGTCAATCCTGCTGGTGGAGGACGAGGATGCCGTGCGTGTTTTCGCGACGCGCGCGCTGCGTAACAAGGGCTATAATGTCATCGAGGCCAAATGCGGCGAGTCGGCCCTTGAGTTGCTCAAGGGGGAGAATGCGCCCTCGGTCGATCTCATCATTACCGACGTGGTCATGCCGCAGATGGACGGTCCAACCATGATCCGGGCGGTACGAGAGACCATGCCGGAAGTGAAGGTGATTTTCATATCCGGATATGCAGAAGAACGTTTCCGAAGCACGGTTGGTAATGATGAAAAGGCTGAATTTTTACCAAAACCTTTCAGCCTGAAACAGTTGGCCGAAAAAGTAAAAGAAGTCATGACAATTATTTGATTTATTGTCGGATTATTCTCCACTGTAGTAAATTTTTCTCGAATCAGATTTTTAAAATATTTTTACGGTCAATAATTTGAATTGCAGTTGCGTATTTCATGAAGTTTTCAATCGGTGAGATGCCATGGTTCGGAGGGTCATGGGATGTCATGTTCGCTTGAGGATACGCTTGGTCTGTGGTCGTTTTCGTTGCGGTCTGTGAAGGACCGTATCCGCCCGTTATTCACGCAAGCTCGCGTTGCGGCGTCGGTTTGTTTGTTCCTGGACGGACTGTTGGGGGCGGAACAATGCAAGACGGGATGGATGCGGGCTGAGGCGGCGGGTGACCCTGGCCCCTGGCGACAGCAGACGATCCTGGGCCGGGGCCGCTGGGATGCCGATGCGCTGCGGGATATCGTGCCCTTCCGACCGCCACGCACAAAATCCCGCAGCCGCTCCCACTGATCATCTCGCAGTTCATCTATATCCTGGCTCATGACCGATCCCCAAAATCAGTCTTGAATCATAAGCCAGCCAACACGGAAATCCCTAAAATGCTCAATTGTCACCACAACATAGTTTCTTTAAAAGCCATTTTAAGGAAATAAAATGATGTGAAGGCCGATAGATATTCCAAGAAATCATATGTTTTCTGTAATGTAATCCGCGCTCAAGTTGAATTTTATTATAATTTATATATATAATAAGAAATATAATTTCGAAAATATAGAATGCTGTGTTCTCATTACCACAGCATTTCAGCAGTTTTGCATTTTCTTGACGAGAAGGTTGAATCCCCCACGACGGGGTGGCTCTATCCCCCTGCATAAATTTCAGGCCCATCGGACGGGCCATTTAGAAACCAAAAGAAAGTTGAACGATGAAAAAGATGAGCAATCGTACCCGTACATTGCGGGGCGCACTGCTGTTGGGCGTTGCAGTGGGTACCGTCGGAACCATGGGGATGCCGGCCTTCGCCCAGAGCAGCAGCAACACCGAAGAGGTCACGTCAGAGATTGTGGTGGTAGGCTCGCGCATCCGTCGCGATACTTTCAACTCTGCTTCCCCGATCCAGGTGCTGACCAAGGAAGATAGCGTTCTGGCGGGAATGAACTCCACCGCTGAGATGCTGCAGAATGCTGGCATCACCAGCGGTTCTGCCCAGATCAACAATGCCTATGGCGGTTTTGTGACCAATGGCGGTCCGGGTGCCAACACGGTTGGTTTGCGCGGTCTGGGTGCGGGGCGCACCCTGGTATTGATCAATGGTCGCCGTGTGGCGCCCGCTGGTACGCGCGGTTCCATCGGCTCCGCAGACCTGAACGTGTTGCCCAACGCCATGATCGAGCGCGTGGAAGTGCTGCGTGACGGCGCCTCCTCGATCTATGGCTCCGACGCCATCGCCGGCGTTATCAATATTGTCACCCTGACCGATCTGGATGGCGTGACGGTGGATGCCCGCTACACCCGCCCGGTGGATGACGGTGGCGAAGAAGCCCGCGCCTCCATCGTTGGGGGCACCAGCGGTGACCGCTGGAAGGTGGCCGGCTCGTTCGAATATTACGAGCGTGGCAACCTGACCCTGGCCGACCGGGACTGGACCCGTTGCAATACCGATTACCAGTTTGATCCGAGCACGGGCGCACGCCTGGATTACGTTGATCCGATGACCGGACAGCCCAAGTGCTATCCGATTACCGGCACCGGTTCCAACGGCGTCACCATCAACACCATTGGCACCAACAGCCAAACCGGCGTTGGCGCCCCTGGTTCGGTTGGCAGCAGCTTCAACCGCTGGCGCCCGAACGCGGCTGTTTCCACCGGCCTGGTTGGCTTCGAGGGTGTTGGCGGTGGTTCCAACAACCTGAATGTCCGCGACACATTCGAACCGGAGATGCTGGAAGAGTCCTTAATCTCCCCGGTAAAGACCTATACAGCGTTCGGTCAGGCCTCCTATGAACTGGAAGCGCTGGGTGATGCAGAGGTTTATACCGAAGGCCTGTTCAACCGCCGTGAATCCTGGCAGACAAATTATCGTCAGCTTTCCCTGGATTACGCGAAGGGCAGCCTGCTGATCCCGACCGGCCTGCAAAGCTCGACCTTCTCTTCCGTCGCCAGTTCGCTGACCAGCGGCGCCCCCATCGGCGTCCGCGCCTTCATCGGCTTCGGCAATGACCGCAGTGAACAGGAAGTCGATTTCTACAAGTCCACCACCGGTATCCGTGGCGATTTCACGCCGCTGGATGGCTGGCGCTATGATCTGTCGTTCAGCTATTCTAAGTCCGATGCCAGCTACAGCCAGCAGTCGTTCCTGACCGACCGTTTGGCGCAGAGCCTGAATGTCGTTGCCGCTCCGACCGGCTTTAATTCCGCGCTGGTTCGCCAGGGTGCCAATGGCACGTTGGTTACCTGTGCCGCCAACATCGCCAACCCGTCGCTGGGCTGCATTCCCGCTCCGGTGCTTAACAGCGCGACCATAGCCGGCGACCTGCCGCAGGATTGGGCGAACCAGGTATTCCAAACCGTCACCGGCCATACGAAATATGACGAGAAGGTCGCTTCGTTGAACATGGACGGCCCGCTGTTCGCGGTGCCGGCTGGCATGGTGCAGGGTGCCTTCGGCGCCGAATACCGCGAAGCAGAGATTGACGACACGCCCGACATCAACAGCCAGACCGCCAACCTCTACAACCTTACTTCCTCCGCCCCCACCCGCGGCAAGGATTCGGTGTACGAGTTGTTTGGTGAAGTGGAAGTGCCGGTCCTGGCCGACCTGCCGCTGGTGGAGGAACTGACCCTGACCAGTTCAGGCCGTTACACGGAGTATGATTCCTACGGTTCTGACTGGACCTACAAGGTGGGTGGCGTCTACGCCCCGACGGGTTGGATGTCGTTGCGCTCCTCCTACGGCACTTCGTTCCGCGCGCCGGCACTGTTCGAACAATTCCTGGGAACGACGTCGGGCTTCCTGTCCTCGCAGAATGACCCCTGCAACAACTATGGTGCGGCGGGCAAGAGCGCCACGCTGCGGTCAAACTGCGCCGCTGAAGGTCTGGGTTCCGACTATCAGGCCACAAACAGCATCCAGGTCAATTCCGGCGGCGGTGCTGGTACCGGCCTCAAGGCTGAAACCTCCAAGAACTTCACCGCCGGCGTGATCCTGCAGCCGGAACTGCCGGGCGAAGCTGGTCGCTTCTCCTTCGCCGTCGATTATTTCGACATCAAGATCAACAATGGTGTGGAGCGTATCGGCGGCACGGAAATCCTGTCCCGCTGCTATGAATCGAGCGAATTCCGCGGCGGCGCCAACCTGTGCCGTCTGGTATCTGCCCGTGCTGCCGGCACCAATGCCCTGATCGTGTCTGACGCCTATACCAATATCGCCTCGGCGCTGACCCGCGGTATCGACTTTACGGCACGTTACAACGTTGAAGCCGGTCCCGGCGACATCACGCTGAATGGTATGCTGACCTATTTCATCGATCAGAAGGAAAAAACCTTCGATGATCAGCCCTTCGTCGAATATAATGGCACGCTGAACCGACCAAAATATTCGCTGAATGCCGATCTTACCTATAAGATCGAGGATTGGAGCTTCCGTTACGGCTTCGAATGGATTTCCGGCACCGACAGCTATGATCTGCTGGAAATCGATGCTGCAACAGATTCGCGTATCGCCAAGGTCAGCGATTACGACCTGCACCACCTCTCGGTTCAGTACAAGACCGAGGATTGGAGCGTGACGGGTGGCGTGCGGAACATCTTCGACCGTGATCCGCCGAAGATTTCCGCTGGCCTGACCGGTACCTACGAATCTTATAGCCGCGTCGGCAACTCGCCGCTGTATAGCGGGTACGATTATGTTGGTCGCCGGGTCTTCATCAGCCTGACCAAGAGCTTCTGATCAGGCGGAAATAGGGACGAGAGCAATGGTATCGCCATTGTTCTCGTCATAATTGCAGCCCCGCTGTTTCACCGGCGGGGCTTTTCTTTATCATCAAACCACAAAAATCCGGCCTTCTCTGAAGGCCGGATCAAAGGGATTTGGATCAGAAGTTATAGACAACACCAGCGTAGAAGAAACGTCCGCGATTCTGATAGATGCCGGAGCCTTCGCCCACGCCGGTCAGGCCGAAGGGCGGATCCTTATCCATGACATTATCCACGCCACCATAAACGTTCAACTTTTCATTGATGTCATAGCCAACGCGGACATCGTGATAGAACACGCTCGGATACCATTTGTTGGTGGCATAATCAGCATCCTGCGGCGGACGCCCCTGCACCGACTGGATGGCTTCAATCGACGGAGCAATCGACATCTTGCCGATATACTGCATCTGATAGCCAAACGTGATGCCATGGGTCTTGAATTTGGCCGACAACTGGCCGCTCCACTTCGGATCGCCCAATTCCAGCAGGACCTGATCCTTATAGGTGGGATCAAGCACATTGGGGTAATTGTTGCGCAGGATCGTGTAGGTGGCGATAACCTGCAGATCCAACGTCCCCAGGTCGCCAATATCGGTATTGTAGCTGGTGTCGAAATCGATGCCGCGTGAGGTCCGCTTGGCGTAATTCAGCGACGATTCCAAGATGCCGCCGGGCACAAAATAGAAGGCATTGCTCTCCCCCGTCGCCGGATCGATGCTGCCGCCCGGCTGACGCTGGATCAATTGGCAGAACGCATTGTTGAGCGACGCGGCATCATAACAAAGATCAACGATATCTTGCGCATCGACGTAGGAAATGACGTCGTTGACCTTGATATCGAAGTAGTCTGCGGCAAAGGTGAAGCCTGGAATGATCTCCGGCGTCAGCACAAAGCCCAATGTCGTCGCCTTCGATTTTTCTTCTGTCAGGTTGGGGTTGCCGCCTGAGCGGATTTCCGTCGTTTGCGCACGAGCCAACTCATTGACGAAGCCGGTGGGTATACCGACCGCCGCACAGTTGGAAGCACGCGTTGCCGTACCGGAGCTGATATAATTCACGTCGCAAGGATCGTTGATGAACGCGTAATTCTGTGTCGGGGACGAATACAGTTCAGACTGATCCGGTGCACGCACGGCAACAGAGTAATTGCCCCGGAAGCGGACCCAGGAATGCGGCGACCAAGTGGCACCTGCATTCCAGGCCAGTGTCGTGCCGGTGCTACCCTTGTAATCGGAGTACCGAACTGCGCCTTGTGCAGTCACTTCCTCCGCGAAGGGCAGATCCTTCAGCAGCGGTACATTCAATTCGCCATAGACTTCCTTCACCTCGAAGGAGGGCGGATCGAAGGTCGGAATGGCGTTCAGGAAGGTGCCGCCATCGCGAACCAATTCGTCATACTGCTCATAGGCGGTCTGGCGACGATATTCACCACCCACCGCAAAGCCGATAGGCCCTGCGGGCAGTTCAAACAGATCAGAGCTGTCACCGCTGATGAAACCACCGGCCACGAACTGGGTCTGCTTGCCCGTCGCTTCCGACTGGGTCATCACGTAATTGCGCGCCGCATCCGACATGGCACCTTCGCCGAACGGATTGAGCGGCACGCAGCCGGCCACATCGGCGGCCAGATACTTTTCCAGGCTCGGTGCCAGCGCTTGGCGCGCTGACGGGTCCACCGTCACCCGGCAGACGATCTTGCCGGTGGAATCACGCACGGCATCGGTGGCGAAGGCAAAGCGCTGCTCCACACGATTGCCACCGGATAGCAGCGATTTCTTCTGATGGCCGTAGTTCAACGAAAGTTCGTAATTCCAGTCATCATTGAAGTCACCACGGACACCAACCACACCGCGATAGGTCTCGCGGGTGATGTCCTCAATACGGCTGCCCAGATCGATATTGTTGCGATTGAGGGAGAATGTGCGCGAGGGTGAGGTGCCGGGCAGGATGCTGTTCAGTAAGGTCCGTGCCTGGCTGCTGAGATAGGGATTGTCCAACCCGACGATCAGGGTGCCCTGATCGAAGCTGGGGCTGGATTCCTGTTCCACCTGATTACGCACAAACTTCGCTTCGAAGAACGGCACAAACGCGTCGGAAACCGTGTAATGACCGACCGCGTTAACCGCCAGACGCTGGATTTCAGGCTGCAGCTGGCCGTAACGACGCAACGTGGTGCCATCGCCGCCGTCGGTGTTGTTGGCATTGGGCCGGAAATCCCGTGACCCGTAATCGGCCTCAGCAAGGGTGCCGTCAGGACGGAAGCGGTAAACGCGGGCGATGTTGGAGCCGGTCTTGCAGCGCAGATCCCGGACGGCGCCGGTCAAGGCAGCGGAGCAGCCGGGGATAACCGAGCCGCCTTCACTCAGCAATACATTGCGGATGTCATTCACATAGATGCGATCAGGGATGCCGTCGCTACCGCCCGGCTCATTGCCGGGGGGTTCGCTGATCACAAAGGCCTGACGGGATCGCGTCCAGTCGCGATCCTTCATCTGAATCTGCTTCTGCTTAGCCTGTTCAACGGAAAGGGCAATATTGCCCTTGTCATCATCGAAATTGCTACCCAAGGTAGCGCTGACGAAATAGCTGTCCCCACCCGGATCTTCCGGCGAACCATATTGGGCCCGGATTTTCGCGCCTTCGAAATCATCTTTCAAAACGAAGTTCACCACGCCGGCGATGGCATCGGAACCGTAAATGGCCGAGCTGCCGCCCGTCACCACGTCCACCCGCTCAATCAGGTCAGTGGGGATCATGTTGACGTCAACTTCGTTGGTCCCTTCCAGGGCCCCGATATGACGCCTGCCATTCTGCAACACCAGCGTACGGCTGGTACCGAGACCGCGCAAATCAAGCAGGTTCAAACCCGCCGTGCCGATGAAGCGGGTGGAGTTGCCTGTGCTGAAAGTGGAACGGAGGGCCGGCAGATCGTTCAGCACATCGCCGACAGAAACGGTGCCGGTTTCAGAAAAAGCCTCCGCCGCCACAGTCGTCACCGGAACGGCGGAATCGACGTTCGGTCGACGGATGCGGGAACCTGTTACAACAATTTCTTCAATTTGCAGCGTCGACGCGCCGGTCTGTGCCGTTTGCTGGGCATGTGCCGGCAAGGAGGTGAAGAGGGTCGCCGCTGCTCCAGCAAGTAGAGCGGTGCGACAGTGCCGAACCTTAGAAGCATATTGGATTGCCATGATTATCTACCCCGTTATTTTTCATTCCCGCTGCAACGGCACCACTCCCATTCCCGGTAGCCATGCAGATAGGTTATGGCAGTTAACGCTTTTAAAAAAAATTCGACAAGATTTGGCTTGCTCATCCGTTAAAGACAATTGGACCTGTTGCAATGTTGCAATAATCATCAATGATTGTTATAAAATTCCAAAAATTACGCGATTTGTGTAATTTTTATTTAATTATTGCGATAAGTCTTCATTTTTGTTTCTCGATTGTATCCGCACCTGGCAAATTGGCATCATTCGCGTTAATTTTGGACCGAGTCTCAAAGGCAGGAAACAGTCATAGCCACCGAACAGAACAGTCGAAAAAGCATAGTGATCAAAAACCGAAATCGATGAGCATTACGGTTGCGTATTTCCTGAGGTTCTGAATCAATGGGCGACCATGATTCTGAGTGTCATGGGGTGTCATGTTCGCTTGAGGATACGCTTGGTCTATGGTCTTTTTCGTTGCGGTCTGTGAAGGACCGTATCCGCCCGTTATTCACGCAAGCTCGCGTTTCGGCGTCGGCTTGTTTGTTCCTGGACGGACTGCTGGGGGCGGAACAGCGCAAGACGGGCAACCCAGGCCGGTCGACGGCATGGCACAGGGCATCGCAGAGGGGTTGGAACCCGGCGACTGGCACCGCCTGTTTGTGGGGAGGGCACCAAGGGGCCCTGCCTGCATGACTGGGCCTATCTGGAACTGGCCGACCTTGATGCCGCCGATTATGACGACGGTCGCACCGGCCTTCTTTACCACCTGGTGCCCGGCCGGCACCGGCATCAAAACCCTGGTCCGGGTCGAAGGCCACCGCTGGGCTATGTCAGCCAGGAGATCTACCTGAGCGCGAAGGCTGTGGCGGGCTGGGTGCAGGAGCGCTTTGCGGTGGAGTACTCGGCGAATGCGATGACGTGGCTAATGAATTGCGGGAATGGTTGAATACAAGCCGGATCAATGTGGTCTACCTGCCGCCGTATGCGCCAAATCTCAACTTGATCGAGCGCTTCTGGGGTTTTCTGAAGAAAAATGTTATTTTTAACCGTTACTATCCAATATTCGCTGAATTTAAGGATACGATAGAAAATTTTCTCCAGGAGATAAGCTCCTATCGACATAACCTCCAAACCTTTTTATTGCTTAGATTCTACCTTATCTGGAATTCATAAGACATGAATACTTGTGACCTTTGGGTATATGATAACCCCGCCAATATCCAGGCTGGAAAGAACCCTGTGGCGGCGATGTGTTACGTGCAATAACCATCGGGGTGCCGCCGCCGCCATTCCCAGGCGGTGGCGATCATGGTTTCCAGCGATGCCAGACGCGGCTGCCATCCGGTTTCATGACGCAGGCGCCTGCCATCGGCTACCAACACCGGCGGATCACCGGCGCGGCGGGGCGCAATCTGCACAGGGATCGCGCGACCGACAACCTTCTCCGCCGCATCCACCACCTGCCGCACGGAATAGCCGCTTCCGGTACCGACATTATAGCGGACGGAGCGATCCACCAGCACATCCAGCACCTTGATATGCGCCTCGGCGATGTCGCAGACATGTACATAGTCGCGGATGCAGGTGCCGTCCGGCGTGTTGTAATCGTTGCCGAAAATCTGCAGGTGGGGGCGCTTGCCCAGCGCCACGTCCAGCACGATGGGGATCAGGTGGGTTTCGGGCTGATGATCCTCCCCCAGATGCCCGTCCGGATGCGCGCCGGCGGCATTGAAGTAGCGCAGGGCCGCAGAGCGCAATCCATGGCAGCGGTCCGCCCAGTGTAGTAGCCGTTCCACCATGTATTTCCCTTCGCCATAGGGGCTGCCGGGATCAATGGCACTGTCTTCAGTGATGAGCTTGCCATCGCTGGAAGCGAAGATATTGGCGGTGGAGGAGAGGACGAATTTGCCCACGCGGTGGGTGATGGCGGCATCGATCACGGCCTGTGCCGCCTGCACGTTGTCACCCATGTAAAGGGTAGGGGTGCGCATGGACTCCCCCACGAGTGACCGGGCGGCGAAATGCATCACCGCCTGATATGGCCGTGCTGTCAAAATCCTGTCCAACAGGCTGCGGTCGCCGGCATCGCCCACCACCAACTCTGCCGCGGTCGGTACGGCCGCGCGGTGGCCCTGGCTCAGATTGTCGAGCACGGTAACCGTGTAACCTGCCCGACACAGCGCATCCACTGTATGGCTGCCGACATACCCCGCGCCGCCTGTTACCAGGATTGCATTATCCACCGTCATCTGAACCCGCACCCTTTGGACCATTCCCCCTTATCCGCCCACGGATCAAGGGGGTACCGCGCCGCTGTTTGTAGCCACTTTCAGTGCGCCCTGTAAAATCGTAATTTGGCAGCGCAACAGGCTTATCCGACGGCCCCCTTATGGCGTAAAACTTCCCCGTCCAGACATCACAGGCGTAGGGTTCATGACCATTCTTGTCACCGGTGCGGCCGGCTTTATCGGTATGCATGTTTGCCTGGAGCTGCTGAACCGTGGCGAACGGGTGATCGGGCTGGACAATTTCAATGATTACTATGATGTCCGTTTGAAAGAGGCCCGGGCCGCCGTGCTGGGTGAGGATGCCGGCTTCAGCCTGGAGCGGGCCGATATCGCCGACCGCGCGGCGATGGAGGATATGTTTGACCGCCACCGGGATATCACGGGGATCGTGCATCTGGCAGCCCAGGCGGGGGTCCGTTATTCGCTGGAAAACCCCTACGCCTATGTGCAGTCCAATCTGATGGGGCAGGTGGTGATGCTGGAGGGTGCGCGCCGCCTGCCGGGCCTGCGCCATTTCGTCTATGCCAGCTCATCTTCCGTCTATGGGGGAAATGAGAAGCAGCCTTTTGCTGTGGGCGATGCGGTGGATCGGCCGGTTTCGCTCTATGCTGCCAGCAAACGGGCGGATGAGCTTATGACGCGTACTTACAGCCATCTCTATGGCTTGCCCGCCACAGGGCTGCGCTTCTTTACCGTTTACGGTCCCTGGGGCCGACCGGACATGGCTCCCTTCCTGTTCACCGATGCGGTGGCAGCAGGCCGCCCCATCCGCGTGTTCAATCACGGGCAGATGTGGCGAGATTTCACCTATATCGACGATATTGTCGCCGGCGTCATTGCTGCCTTGGACAGGCCGGCCAGCCCGGCACCAGAGGAACCAGGCGGCGATGTAGTGCCCCATCGGCTCTATAATTTGGGGAACAGCCGGCCAGAGCGGTTGCTGGATTTCATTGCCGCCATCGAATCGGCGCTGGGGCGGAAGGCGGAGAAGATCATGGAGCCGATGCAGCCCGGCGACGTTCCCTCCACCTATGCGGACATCAGCGCCAGCACCGCCAACCTGGGCTATGTTCCCCGCACGCCGATGGTGGAGGGTGTACAACGCTTCATCAACTGGTACCGGGATTTCTACAGGCTGTCCTGATCGGCATTTCTGCCCGAGATGTTGTCGGGGAGTTGGCTGCACGCAAGGCAGCCTGAAATATCACCGGACCCATGCAATAAGGGGCGGCCCATGCTGACGCCGCCGCCCCAAACGTCAATAAGCAGCTTATCCGTTCAGGACTCGGCGCCCATCTGCTCTTGCAGGTAGTTCTGAATGCCGACCCGGTCGATCAGGCCCAACTGGGTTTCCAGCCAGTCGATATGTTCCTCGGTATCCTCCAGGATGCGCCGGAAGATTTCCTTGGACTGGTAATCGCGAATGCCCTCGCAATACTGCATCGCCTCGACCAGTTCCGTGCGGTTGCGGGTTTCGATCGCCAGATCACCCTGGAAGCATTCCGGTACTTCCTCTCCGATCATCAACTTGTGCAGATCCTGCAGGTTGGGCAGCCCTTCCAGGAACAGAACCCGTTCAATCAACTGATCGGCATGCTTCATCTCGCCGATAGATTCCTCATAGACCTTTTTGGCCAGACGCAGGAATCCCCAGTTTTTGATGATTCGCGCATGCAGGAAATATTGATTGATGGCCGTCAGCTCATTCGTGAGAATCGTGTTGAGGTGACGGATGACGGTGGGATCGCCCTTCATGGGAACCTTCGCTCAAGGATGGTTGGGGTCGTGTCAGCGGCAAAATGATGTCTCAGGAATACTGGCACAGCCGATCTATTTTGTCTCGTGATAACGTATTGCAATTGAAGGGAAATGCAGTTGATAACAGGTTTCATTATTGAATGACCTGCTATCAATATTGCGACAACGCTGGTGATTGTCGTTCTCGACTGATCGGGCTACTCTCTCCCGCGGAAAGGCTCGGCGCTCAGGCCGGGCCAGCCAGGGAGGAAGAAACGGATGACGCGTCCGGTCCGGTATTTTGAGGATTTCGCCCCCGGCATGGTGCTGGAATTCGGCGACAGGCTGATCACGGCGGAAGAGATCGTGGCTTTCGCCCGCGAATATGATCCGCAGCCTTTCCATCTGGATGATTCGGCCGGCCGGCAGACCCATTTCGGCGGGCTGGTCGCCAGCGGCTGGCAGACCTGCGGTATCATGATGCGCCTGATGGTGGATCATTACCTCTGCCCGGAAACCTCTCTGGGATCCCCCGGCCTGGATGAATTGCGCTGGCTGCGACCGGTGCGCCCGGGGGACCGGCTGCGTGTGCGGCTGGAGGTGCTGGAGACCAAGGCTTCCCGTTCCCGTCCGGAAATGGGGACCATCCGCCAGCGGACAGAGGTGCTGAACCAGCAGGGCGAGGTCGTTTTGTCCAACATTTCTGTCGGCATGATCCGCCGGCGAGCACCCGGAAGCTGAGTATGCTTTCCGGGATGCTGCTGAAGCCCTGGGCCGATTTTCTTTAACCCCACTGCAATCATTGGTGCAATCGGTGGGCGTCCTGGCATATTATCGCTTGGACCGCTCCGCCGGTCACCAACAACAGACGGTTCCGGTGCGCACCCATCATGGCTCGTGATATTGCTGATTTCGCTCCTGGAGAGTGGGTTGAGGAGTTGCAGCCGCCCCGCCGGCGCATGCAGGTGATGGCGGTTCATGCCAAGCCCGGCATCAAGGCTGCCAATGTGGAACTGGCGATCGCCGGTAATGTGGTGGACAGGTTGAGCTTGTCGATTTTCGCCCTGTCGGATGCCAACAGGTTCCGACGCCTGCGTTGAGGCGGGCCCCACCGGGGCCCCCTTTATTGTCAGGTGCGCCGGGCGTTGATCGCACGCCGCCCCAGACGCCACACGTAAATTCCGATCACGCCGAACACCACCAGTTTGGACGCCGGGTCCACATAGTCCTGCACCCGCTCATACTGGCTTTCCAGAAGATACCCGGCTGCTGTCAGCACAGAGGTCCAGACCAACGACCCTAACGTTGTCAGTGCCAGGAACCCCGGCATCGACATGTGCGCCAGCCCGGCCGGGACCGAGATCAAGGTACGGATGGCTGGAATCAGCCGCCCGAACAGCACGGCCTTGCGTCCATGCCGGTCGAACCAGTTGAATGCCTGGAGCACGTCGGGCGGGTCCATGGTCATGATGAAGCCGAAACGGTCGGCCATACGGAATAACCGTTCACGACCAAAGGCGCGGCCCAGCCAATACCAGGGCAGGGCCCCCAGCACTGATCCCGCCGTGCCCACCAGCACCACCAGGATCGGATCCATCTTGCCCTGTGCCGCCAGGAACCCCCCCAGAGGCATGATCAGTTCCGATGGGATGGGTGGAAACAGATTTTCTAAAAACATCAGGGCCAGGAGGCCCCAGTACCCCAATTGTTCAACCAATCCCAGCAACTGTTCGAACATGATCCTGCCGCCAATCCTATCTTATCGGTGATGTAACCGCATCTTCGGTCGCCTGTGCTGTACCGCAGCCGCTTGATCCCTGCCATGGATAAACGCGGCAATGCCTCTCATGATGTCATGGCAGACTTATGGCGTTGTGGTGTTACCCCACCTTGGTGGCGTCCCGGCAGCCTCGCCTTTTGAAGCGCTATTCCTTTAGGGGAATTTTGGGCTATCATGTGTTTCAGAACAGTGGAGGAATCCGGTCCATTGACGGGCTTCACCGTTGTGCCGGATTTATTCCCGCCAGGATAGGGCGGTTTGGTTAGGAGAGTGCGATGGTATTGTCCAGGCGGGTTGCTGACCCCCCGAAACCGGGTGAGTGGCTGGAGGAATTAAAGGTGCCACGCCGGCGTCTGCTGGTTCATGCCGTCCATCAGCATGCGACCCGTCCGGTGCATGTCGAATTCCTTGTTGAGGGGCGTTCCAGTGACCGTCTGTCGCTGGCCTTGGAGGTGGTGCTGGACGCCACCCGCTTCCGTCGCCTGGGGCATAGCCAGAACGCCGCCTGATCGGCTTGCTTGGCAATGATCTGATTTTGACGCCGCATCCTGTCCGGATGCGGCGTTTCCTATTTGGGTGGTTTCCATCTGCCCGCAAGATGTGGGCCCTTTACAGACCCTCATCTTCTTGTATTCACGATCAAAATCGCTACGGCGTCACCTTTTGCGCATCAGGTCATGGGCAACGCCGTTATTATGCGGTTAACTTATTGATAATATTGTCATTGCTGCCCCTATCCGGGGGTATAGGTTTCCGGTGCTGTATCCATTGACCCGAACTGTGTTTGATGTCCTCTAGCGGTGGGGGCGGGAGTCGTCTCTGTAGGGTCGATATTCCATCCGTCTGCGTTGGACATATTCAGGTGATGATCAATGACTGATACGTGGGGTACACGGTTGGTGCCGGTAATTCTTTCCGGTGGTTCCGGCACCAGGCTGTGGCCCCTGTCGCGGGAAAACTATCCCAAGCAGTTCCTGCGGCTGATGTCCAATCGTTCCCTTCTGCAGGAAACCGTCCTGCGGTGTCACGATGCCGGCTTCTCCGCTCCCATGGTGGTTGCCAGCGATGGCCACCGCTTCGTGGTGGCCGAACAGCTTCAGGAAACGCGGATCGAGCCGCAGGCGCTGGTGCTGGAACCGGTGGCCAGGAATACCGGCCCGGCCATCTGTGCTGCTGCGCTGCTGCTGGCGGAAAGTGATCCCGACCAGCTGATGCTGGTATTGCCAGCCGATCATGTCATCACCGACGCGGCTGCCTGGGCGGCGGCGGTAAAGGCGGCTGTTCCAGCGGCGGCAGATGGCATGCTGATGACTTTCGGTATCAGGCCGGAACGTGCGGAAACCGGCTTTGGCTGGATCAGGCAGGGGGGGCCACTGCACAACGTGCCAGGCGCCTACCGCATCGCCGAGTTTGTCGAGAAGCCGGTGCATAGTCTGGCAGAGGCTATGCTGGCCGGTGGTTGCCACGCCTGGAATAGCGGCATGTTCCTGTTCAGGCCCGCCCAACTGGTGGCCGAGATGGAACGGTTCGAGCCGGAGTTGGTGGGCCATGTGCGCGCCGCCGTGGCCGGACGGCGCAAGGACATCGATTTCGTGCGGCTGGCGGCGGAACCGTTTGGCGCGGCACACAGCGTCTCCATCGACGATGCTGTTTTCGCCCGCACGTCGCTGGCAGGTGTGTTGCCCTGTTCTATCGGTTGGAACGATATCGGCTCCTGGGCCGCCCTGCACGATATCGTTGAACGGGATGAGGATGGCAATGTTGCCATCGGTGATACGCTGATCGAACGGTCGGAAGGCTGTTATGTGCGCACCGATGGGGTGTTGACGGCGGTGCTGGGTGCGCGCGATCTGGTGGTGGTTGCCACCTCCGATGCCATCCTGGTGGCTGACAAGAAGGAGGTGCAGAACGTCAAGGCGGTGGTGCAGCGGCTGAAGAAAGCCGGACGGGTGGAGGCGGAAAGCCGTCCCCGGCAGTACCGGCCCTGGGGTTATTTCCAACCTTTGCAATCGGGCCATCGTTTCCAGGTGAAACGATTGATGGTGAAGCCGGGGGAAAAGCTCTCCCTGCAACGGCATTTTCACCGGTCCGAACATTGGATCGTCGTCAACGGTACCGCTCTGGTCACCCGTGACGGGGAGCAGTTCATGGTCCGGGAGAATGAATCGGTTTATCTGCCGATGGGCTGTGTCCATCGGCTGGAAAATCCCGGCTGTATCCCGCTGAACCTGATCGAGGTCGCCTCCGGTTCCTATCTGGGGGAAGATGATATCGTGCGGCTGGAGGACGCCTATGGCCGCGACTGACCGTTTCCGGTCGGCTTGCGGTACGTGGTGAGCCAGCCATGCAGCACTGCCGCCGCCCGCTTGCCCTGGATGGTGAAATCGGTGTCCTGGGCCCCGCCTTTGTCCGGGTCGCTGAACCAGCGCCAAACCAGCATATCGTGGAAGCCACGCTGAGCCAATGCGGTCAACCACCGTTCTATTGCAATGGCTTGTACGTTTTCATCCGGCAACGCCTGTCGTTCTTCCGCACTCTCCCATGGTTTGGCCTGGGCGCCGATAGCGGAGCGCAGGCCCAATTCCGCAATCCAGAGCGGCTTGCCGATCCGGTCGCGCCACTGCACCAACTGGTCGGCGGCCCGGTCCACGGCTGCGGCGATGCCTGCCATGTCCTCCCCCAGTGGCGGGTAGAGGCTGACGGCGGCGACATCCAGCATATCCCAGAAGGGAACGCGCATCACCTCGCCATCCCAATGGGCGACATAGGTCAGCAGGCCCTGGTAACGGCTGCGTATGCGTCCGATCAGGTTGCGCCATTCCGGTCGGTGGCTGGTGCCGCGCAGTTCGGTGCCGATGGCGAAACCCTCCGCTCCCTCGTCCGCCGCCAGTTCGGCCAGTTGTTCCAGCCCGGCGCCGTAACCGCTGAACCAACGTTCAAAGGCATGGTCATCGGCAGGGGCAACGGCACCCGCCCAGGTCTGCGGTACCCAGACATGGGGTTTCAACAGCACCTTCAACCCCATGCCACGTGCCTGTCGGATGCCGGCGCGCAATTCCTGCAGCGGAATGTCGCTGCCCAACGTGATGTCGGCACTTTCCGGCTTTTCCTGCCAGAAGAAACAGACCAGCGCCACCGCATCGGCTCCCAGCGCCTTCAGCCCTGCCAGCGACCGGCCGCACGCGTCGCTGCCCAGCGGCGCTTCGGGTACGCGCGTCAGGTTGGCGCCCCGCCAGGAACCTGTCTGCCGGGCGGCCCTGGCGGGCGAACAGCCCAACAGCGGCGTCATCAGGGGTAACACCAGAAAATGCCGCCGGATCATCATTCCGTTCCCTCTCCTTCGCCCGATCATCTCCACCCGCTTCGCCTTTACAGGAACCCGACGATGAAGACCATGTCGCAGGCCCTTCTTCTTGCCACTGCCGCCATGGCCTTCCCCTTGGTTGTGCCCCTGGCGGCGGGTGCCGCACCGACCAAAAACCCCGCGCCAGCCAAGGCCAAACAGCAGGCTCCGGTCAAGCCGGCTATTGCCGCCGCGCCGTCACCCGCGATTGCACCGGCCCCGCTCCGACCGGTCGAACGACAGGTGACACTGGCCGAACTGGGCTTTACCGAAGGGTTGAGTTTCAACGGCTTTTCCGGTCGACGGGATATTTTCTTCCCCGTGCCGTCGGGTGTGCCGGTCAGCGCGGTTCGGCTGGATGGCGTGCTGGACAGTGCCATACCGGGGGCGATCCGCGCCTCGGCGCAGATCGCCATTGATGGCCGTCCGCGCTGGAGCGGGGTGCTTGGCACCGCCGCCGTTCCCCTTGGGCTGGATGTGGCGCGTGTGGATGCCGGGCAGAGCTATGTCCGCGTCGGCTTCAATTATGGTGCGGTGTGGAGTGATGATCGTTGCGCCGACCAGCGTCTGCCCGGTGGCTTTGTCACCCTGGTCCCGGAAACGGCCCTGCGCTACAGCTATGATCCGGTGGCGATCACCGATTTGCGCGCGGCCATGGCCGTGCTGCCCCGTCGGGTCCGCATCGCCCTGTCGGCCGCGCCGCTCAGCCAGGAACTCTATGAGGCGGCGTTGGTGCTGGCCGCCGAACTGACCCGTCAGGGCTACAAGGTCAGCTTCCTGCGCCTGCCGCCGGACCTGACGACCACACCGGATATGGCGCCGGCGGATATTGTCATCGCGCCGTCCGCCGAACTGGCTGGCCTGAAGGGGGAGGGGACGGGCACGGCCCGCCTGCTGCGCGCCGGTCGCTTCCCGCTGGTGGCACTGACCGACGGTGCCAATGCTCAGACCGCGCTTTACCTCACCTCCGAATGGCGGTCGCTGGCTGGCGGTACGGCGGTGACGCCGCGCGCCAGCCTGTCGCCGGAAAAGACCGACCCCGATGCCATTCCCTTCAGCCGGCTTGGCCTGGGACAGGGCGTGCAAGAGGTGGTGGATCGCGGTGAATGGCAGTTGCGGCTGGATTACGACATGCTGCCGAAGGGTAAGCGCCCGGCGGCACTGCGGGTGGAACTGGCACCCGGTGCCGCCATGACGGAACAGCCGCAACTGGCCCATATTTTCGTGAATGATCTGCTGCTGCGGTCGGTGACGCTGGAAGGCGGTACCCATGCCCGTACCATCTCTCTGCCCCTGCCGGACGGGCTGCTGGGGCGCAGCAATGCCATCCGCATTGTTCTGCAGCGCCAGCCGGTGGCCGGCAATTGCAAGGATGCCCCCCTGGCATCACCGGCCCAACTGCTCCCAGGCAGTGCGGTGGAACTGACTCGCGATGTCGGCCAACCGGTTGATTTTTATGCATTGGGTTCTGCGTTTGCCGACGGGCTCACCGTTGTGGTGCCCGAGGCAGCCCTGGCCGACCCTGCTGCTTCCCTGGCGTTGGCGGCCCTGGTGTTGGATGGGCTGTCGGCCGGCAACCATGGCCTGAAGGTGGTGCTGGATGCCGGCAAGGCGCCGGACCGGCCCTTCCTGTTGTTGCCGGGGGCAAAGCTGCCCGCCGGTGTTGCGGTCCCGGTGGCGATGGAGGAGGGTTTCGTCAAGGTGGTGGACCGTCAGAAGCGCCTGTTGCTGGATGTGTCCGGCACGCCCGGCCTGCTGGTGGCGCAATTGGCTGAAGCCGGTGGTCAGCCCGGTCTGGTGCTGCAATCCAGTGGTAAGGGACCGGTTCCGGTGCCGGCCAAACTGGCGCTGGACAAGGGCAATGTCGCCTTTGCCGATGCGACGGGCCTGTTGATGGGGCTGGATACGGTGCGTGAACGTGCCGTGCGGGTGGAGGTGGGGGAGCCGTCCGCCTGGGCCGATTGGGTGGACCGTTTCCGTGTCCTGCTGGTGGCTGGTGTCTGGGTGGCGTTAACCGTCGCCGTGGCCGGTATCGCCGCCCGCTGGTATCGCGCCCGTTCCAAACCCAAGGCCTGATCGGGGACCGGCGACACCATGAACAGCCTTACCCCGCCCATTGGCGAATTGCTGGTTGCCAACGGTCTGCTCCGGGTCGACCAGTTGGAGCAGGCGCTGGAACTTCAGCGCAAATGGAATGTGCGCTTCGGAGACATCGTCATCTCGCAGGGGATGGTGAAACCGCGCGATTTCTATCGCACGCTGGCCGACCGGTTCGGGCTTGCCTATATGGACCTGATGGAGGCCCGGCCCGATTCCACCCTGGCCCGGCCCGAACATCTGGAGGATTATGCCCGCCTGCTGCTGCTTCCCTGGCGGCGGCAGGGAGGGCAGGTGATCGTTGCCACCGCCGATCCGGGGCCGCAGGCACTGCTGTTCGCGCGCCGTCATTTCGGGCCGGATGTCTGGATGGTCGTTACCTCCAAGTTCGATATCCTGTGGACCCTGCAGCGGACATTCGAAAAGGAATACAGCCACAAGGCCGTGTTCGGTCTGGCCGATATGGACCCGGAAAGCTCGGCAAAGCAGGTGGTGACACCGCAACAGGGCTTATTTCTTTACCTCTGCCTGACGGCCCTGCTGGCCGGTTTCGCCTTTGCGCCCGTGGCCACCCTGATTGCCTTCAACCTGCTGATGGCGGTTTTCTATCTGGGCAACTTCTTTCTTAAAGCGGTGCTGGTGGCTTTCGGTGCCAATTCCCGCGTCGTTGACCGCAAGGTGACGGACGCGGAGGTGAAGGCCCTGAAGGACGAGGAACTGCCCATCTTTACCGTGCTGGTGCCGATGTACAAGGAGCCGGAGGTGCTGCCCATCCTGGCTGCCGCCCTGCGCCGGCTGGACTATCCGATGGCCAAGCTGGATATCAAGCTGGTGCTGGAAGCGGGTGACCGCGAAACCATCGATGCGGCCAAGGCCCTGGGTCTGGAGGGCACGTTCGAGATCATCCGTGTGCCGGCCTCCAAACCGCAGACCAAGCCCAAGGCTTGCAACTACGCGATCAATTTTGCCCGTGGCGACTATCTGGTGATCTTCGATGCGGAGGATCAGCCGGAGCCAGACCAGTTGAAGAAGGTGGTCGTCGCATTCGAGAAGGCCGGACCGCAGGTCGCCTGCATCCAATGCCGCCTGAATTATTTCAATGCGGAGGAGAACTGGTTGACGCGGATGTTCACGCTCGATTACTCGCTCTGGTTCGATTACATGCTGCCGGGGCTGGAACGTCTGCGTATCCCCATCCCGCTGGGTGGTACATCCAACCATTTCCGCATGGATGTGCTGCGCAAGCTCCATTCCTGGGACCCGTTCAACGTGACGGAGGATGCCGATCTGGGCGTGCGGCTGACACAGAAGGGCTATCGGGTGGCCGTCTGCAACTCCACCACGTTCGAAGAGGCCAACGTCTCCATCCCCAACTGGATCCGGCAACGTTCACGCTGGATCAAGGGCTACATGCAGACCTATCTGGTGCATATGCGTCACCCGGTGCGTCTGTATCGCTCCGTCGGCGCGGGCGGGTTCTGGGGCTTCCAGTTCTTTATCGGGGGTACCATGCTGTCGGGTATCCTGAACCCGATCTTTTGGGGATTCTACCTGTTCTGGCTGCTGTTCGGCGGGGCTTTCCTGGACCAGATGTTCCCTACGGTCCTGCTGTACCTGTCGCTGTTCAACCTGCTGGCCGGCAATGGCCTGTTCACCTATCTGTCCATCATCGCCCCGGTGAAGCGTGGCTGGATGAACCTGGCGCCCTGGGGGTTGACGGTGGCAGGATACTGGGCGCTGATGTCGGTCGCCGCTTACAAGGCGCTGTGGCAATTGGTGCGTAACCCCTTCTACTGGGAAAAGACCCAGCATGGCCTATCGGTCGTGACCAAGCAGGAGGTGGCCAAGGCAATGGCCAGCATGAACCAGTGACGGCGACGGGCGTGACGATACGCCGGTCCGGGCGCGGGCGCGGGTGGGCGGGGGCGGTGCACCATCCTTCGGCAACCCTGCCCCTGTTGCTGGGCTGGTTCGTGGCGGGACTGCTGTTCAGCGGGCTGTTGAGCCTGTGGGCGCTGCGACACGGTTTCATGGCCGATATCGGTATTGACCGCTGGCGCACTGCGCTGGTGGCCGCTTCCGACGCCACCGCCTTTCGCGAACTGTTCGCCATCACCTTTCCGCCATTGACTCTGTCGGCAGACCTGATTGCCGGCCTGCTGCCCGGTGCAGCGGGTGTACCGCTGCCTTTGCTGGTCAATGTGCTGGCAGGCGGCATCCTGGCGGCACTTTGGGCGCGGCTATTGCATAGGGCGGGCTATGGCCGCCTGTTCGCCGGCCTGCTGGCCCTGGCATTTCTGGCCCAGCCTTCGGTCCAGCAGGCGATTGCGGGTGGTAGCGGTGGGCCGCTTGCGCTGCTGGCATTCACCCTACTGGTGCCGGCGGCCATCCGCATGCGGCACAGCGGTGATGTCAATGCCATGGCCATGGTCGGGGTGACGCTGGCACTGCTGCTTTTCGCTGCTGCGTCCGGTGCCTATCTGGTGCTGGCACTGCTACCTTTCCTGGTGGTGCTTTCTCCACCCGGTTTGATCTCCCGTTCTGCGGGCGGGGTGCTGCTGGTACTGCTTTTCCCCAGCCTTTTCATGTTGGCCGGGTATCTTTACGTGAATTGGATTTTCGGCGGTTCGGCCCTTGCCTTCGCGGCGGGGGTGGATTCGGTGATCCGGGGGGCTGCGGCCAATCTGGGCGCGCAGCCATGGCTGCTGGGCTGGGGCCATTCGCTGCCGGGTTCCTTGCTGGCGGGTGCTGTGATGGCGGTCGTTGGCCTGCCGCTGCTGCCCGTGGCCCTGTGGCGAGTGGCTGACCGGCAGGCAGCCTTCACCTTGCTGATGCTTGCCTTGGCGGTGCTGGCAGCCATCGTCATCGGCTCCCTCACCCGGTATCTGGATCATCCGGGCCGTATGTTGGCCTATCTGGTGCCGTTATGCGTCGTGGGGCTGTCGGCTGCGCGTCCGTCGCGGCTGCGCGGCGGGGTGGCGTTGGCAGTTGCCCTGGCCAGTCTGATCGGTGGCTGGCTGGTCCAGGGCTATCAGCCGGCCCCTGCTGCCGCCGCTTGGCGGCTGGCGATGGCGGGTGAGAATGTCGCCAGCCCCTTGACGCAGGATGATGCGGCGTTCGGGCTGCTGCTGCGTGATTATCAGGATGTCGCCCTGGATGCGGACAGGTCCGGCATGGTGGTGCCGGCCCGGGGCGACGCGTCGGGTCTGGTGTTGACCAGTACCGACCGGCTGAAAGCGGATATTCTTTCAGGATATCTTTCTACACACTATGTTGCGGTGCAAGATCCGGGTTCGCCGCGCGGGTTGCGCGACCGGATCGGGCGGGCCTTCCCGACACTCTGGCGTGACGGCCCGTCTGGCGGCATGCTGGTGGCAAGCCGGGGGCCCTGGCGCCTGTGGCGGATGCCGGACAATATGAAGGCCGGTCGCGGCGGCAGCGGAATATCGGAGCAGATGCCATGATCCTGATCATCGATGATGTGCCGGAAGTGCGCATGCTGCTGGGCCATATGCTGCGGGCTGGAAACCTGTCCGTGCTGGAGGCTGAGTCGGCTGAGGAGGCCTATCGTATCCTGGAGGTGGAGCGCAACGATGGTCCGCCACCCGTGGTCAGCGCCATCCTGATGGATGTGGAACTGCCCGGCCAGGATGGGATCGAGGCGATCTGCCTGATCAAGACCAACCCGCGTCTGGCGCAAATCCCCGTCATCGTCGTTTCCGGTCGGGAGGATGAGACGAGCCTGGTCAACGCCTTCATGGCCGGTGCAGTCGATTACGTCACAAAGCCCGTCACCCAGGTTCAACTGTTGACCCGCGTGCGCGGCGCCCTTCGGCTGGCCCTGGAATCGGAGCGGCGGCGGGAGCGCGAGGCGGCGCTGGCGGAGGCGAATGCCGCGCTGCGGCGGCAGAAGCCACGGCTGACCGGGATTGATCTGGCCAGCGGTCGACCAGATCTGGCGGCACTGCCAGCCCTGATTTCGGGCCGGCTGGCGACCGATCTCTGGCTGCTGGCCGGGGAGATCGATGGCTGGACCAACCTGTCCGTCGCGGCAGGGGAGGCGGGGGCTGCGCTGGTCAAGCGACGTGTGCTGTCGCTGCTTTCGCGGGTGCCGGGACGGGTAGGGGACCAACTGCTGGTGCTGCCGGATGGCGGCTTTGCGCTGCTGGTCTGTCGTGCCGGCGCCGGGGAGGTGCAGGTTCTGGCGCAGGCGCTGTGCAATGCCGTTTATGATGCAGAAATTCCCCATCCGCGTTCGGCGGATTGGCCCAGCATTACGGTCAGCATCGGCAGTGCCCAGGGTGATGATATGGAGGCCCGCGCCATGGCGGCACGTGAAAATGCCAAGCTGGAGGGCGGTAACTGCACCGCCCTGGCCGATGGCAATACCTGAATGATTGACGGTGATATTGTGATGAAGCGTCTGACCGCCCTGTTGACGCTGTCCCTGTTGAATGTGGGGCTGTATGCCGCCCCGGCCTCGGCAGGTGCGTGGCCCCAGGCGGAAGGAACCGGCCAGTTGATCACTACCCTGGCCACCTCTACCTCTGATACGGGGTTCGACGGGCGGGACAGCGGTCGCGATCTTGAATTCCGCAAATGGGAACTGTCCCCCCTGTTCAACTGGGGCGTTATCGGCGATGCCAGTCTTTTCCTGAAGCCCACCTTGCAGCGCCTCTCGGCGGACCGCAGTGGTGGCGGAACGGATCACACGTCCGGCCTGACGGATACCGAACTGGGCGGCACCTTCGCGCTGTGGCGCGGATCGGACAGCGTATTCTCCCTGCAGCCCACGGTGCGGCTGCCCTTCTTCTATGACCCGGATGACAGTCCTGCCCTGGGATCGGGCCATATCGATCTGGAAATGCGGGCGCTTTATGGCACGAATCTGACCGTGGCCGGTCTTCCTTCCTTTCTGGATGCCCAGGTGGCCTGGCGCCAGCGCACCGGCGCTCCGGCGGACGAGGCCAGCCTGGATCTGACGCTGGGCCTGCGCCCCGACATGGACTGGATGGTGCTGTTGCAATCCTTCAATACGATCAGTGTCGGTGATGCCGGTCCCGGCTATGGCGATTTCCGTCGCTACAAGGCCCAGCTATCCGTTGTAAGGCGATTGACCGGCGGCCTGTCCTTACAGGCCGGTGTCAACCAGGCCATCGGTGGGCGCAATGACGGTAATGAAACCGGTTTTCTGCTGGCACTCTGGATGGAACTTTGACCCGTTGCGATTTCCCGATCATCGGGAAATCAGATATCTCTGTTAAATCCTATGATCATGAAATTGACATTTTATGGTTGTAAAATAAATTCATGGGCCAATTTTATGTTTGTATATTTTTGCGAGTTTTTCGAAAAAATAGATATATTGGTATAAAGTTGTAAGAATATTTTTTATTTATTTTGCAAAAACAATAAATTTTTTTGTTATATATGAATTAAATTGGGTTTTATCAGCTTTAATGTGTTAACAATGACGAAAATTAACATGCCGTCAAGCCATCAATCATATTGATCATTATCTTTTTTTGATCTTTGTCTTTTAAAAAATAAAAATTAGTTTTATCTTAAATTAAGTCACCACCTTTGATATAATACTCTTATATGTCGATGGGCAATCTGCTGATCTTGCTGTTCATCATGACATTGCTGAACGCCACCGTGGCGGCGGCGATCTGGGTTGCTTATCGTCATCTTGCCGGTGTGCCGGTGATTGCGCTGGGGTTCATTATCGGGGCCTGTGCCGCGATAGCCGGTGTGTTCTACAATCCCGCCCCCGGTTTTCGGACCGGCATGACAGGTTTCCTGCCGGCCCTGCTGATCAATCTGTCATTGCCCCTGTGCGTCTGGGGGCTGATGATCTTTCTCGGGGCACGACCTTATCGCTGGCTGCTGCCGGGATGCGTCTGTTTCACCGTTATCTATTGGCCGCTGACCCTTGCCATCAATCCGGCTGACGGGGCCTTGCGCTCCATATGCGGGGCCCTGGTGTTGGCCACCTGCTTGGGGTCTGTCGTACCGGCTCTCCGGGGGCTGCGGGGGGATTGCGGCTGGCTGCGCTATACGCTGTTGCCGGCGATCTTCATCCATGTCGGCGTGCAGGTCGGCTGGTCGCTTTACCGCATCATCCTGCGGTTGGATGGGGTGATTGATCCGCGCATGTTTTTCCCCTGGACGGTTATTGAATCCGCCCTTGCCCATCATCTCTGGTTTGTCTGTGTGCTGGCGATGCTGGGTTCGCGCCTGCGGGGCAGTCTGCGCCGCCGCAATGCGGAACTGGCGCATGAGGTGGAACGTCGCCGCCATCTGGAACAGCAATTGGCGGCGACGTTGGCGGCGGAACGTCAGTTGCTCGCCGAACATCGCCAGCTTCTGCATATCGTGGCGCATGAGGTGCGCACCCCGCTTGCCGGCATCGACCGGGCGGCGGAGATGCTTCAGTTCACCTGTCAGGACTTGGCTCCCCCCGGTCAGCGCCGGCTGGCCGACATCCGCGATGGGGTGCGGCGGGTCGGTGGGCTGGTGGAACGGGTGCTGGATGAGGAACGGGCCAGCCATCTGCCATCGCAGCCGGAGATGCTGGACCTGCTGCAGGTTCTGGCGGCAGTGCTGGGCAGTCTTGCCCATATGGGGGCGGTCCAGCGGGTACAGTTGTCGCCCGCCAAGCAGACATTTCCGTTAATGGCCGATCCGGCCCTGTTGAGTGCGATTTTGCGCAATCTGCTGGAAAATGCCCTGAAATACTCCCCCGCTGACAGCCCGGTATCGGTATCCGTCGTCCGCGATGGCACCGGGCTGCTGCTGACCATTTCTGATCAGGGGATCGGCATACCGGAATTGGAACGGGCTTCCATCGGCCAGCGCTTCTACCGTGCTTCCAATGCCAACCGGCAATCAGGTACGGGCCTGGGCCTGTTCATCGTACGCCGCTTTCTGACCCGAATGGGGGGCGAGATGCACCACGATCCGGGCCGCGATCATCGTGGCACCATTGTTACCCTGCGTCTGCCGCCGCACCCGCCTTTGCGTGGGGCATCTTTGGAGGAACGGGAGGTCATTCATGCCTGAGATACTGGTGGTGGAAGATGCCGACGGCTTGCGGGACGACCTGGTCGACTATCTGCGGCTCAAACACTATGCGGTCACCGGTGCGGAAAATGGTATGCAGGCCCGCGCCCTGCTCGCCGAGCGAACCTTCGACATCGTGATCCTGGATGTGGGGCTGCCCGATTGCCATGGGTTTGCCCTGTCCCGGGAAATCCGTAATGGCCATGGGTTTGCCTGCGGCATCATCATGCTGACCGGTCATGGCAGCATTGAAGACAAGGTTGAAGGGCTCGCCAGTGGGGCAGACATCTATCTGGTCAAACATGCCAGCCTGCGCGAAGTAGAGGCCAATCTGTGCAGTCTGTTGCGTCGCATCGACAATCGACCGGGTGCCGACCGGAAGATCATCGCAACTCGCCAGGAGACAGACTGGCGGTTGGAAAATACCAGTTGGTGCCTGACCAGCCCCGGCGGCAGCCGCGTGCAACTGACAGCTACGGAATTTGCCTGCATCGCCAAGCTGATGGCGGCCCGTGGCAATGCCATCTCCCGGTACGATCTGATCGCGGCACTGGACCGCCCTTCCATGCGCTACAACGAACGCAACCTGGACGGGCTGATCAGTCGGCTGCGGCGGAAGGTTGCCCAATTCTGTGGCACTGAACTTCCGGTCAGTGTCGTCTATGGTGTCGGTTATGTTTTCAGGCCGGTGCCGGGATAAATCGGCGCATATCTTGGTAACCGGAAATTAAGGTTAGTGAAAACGGATTCATGACCGTCCGAAAAGGTCTATAATTTAGTATATACTTTTAATTCAATGACTTATCGGAAAACTTCCTTGCAATCCGTAAGCAACGATATAACCCTTTGATCAGTTTTAATTTACCCGCGCTGGTATATTTCTGAACCCTGGTTTGGCTGCTCCATTACCCCTTGGTCGCGATAGCATAGCGGGGATAGGGCAACCAAAGGGTATGCGGCGCAAGGGGTGGTCAATGAAAATGGACAGGCTTAAGGTTTCGCAGCGCATTGTCGGGGGACAGGTGCTGCTTCTTTTGATTGTGGCGATCATCGCGGCGGCGGCGGTACTTTCGTTGAAGGGCATCAGCGACGATTTTGCTGAATATCGCCGGATCGCGCGCAATTCCAATACCATCGCGGCCATTGATGCGACCACGGCCCAGATACGCCTGGCGGTGAAAGATTTCGTGCTGACCAGTGAGGAACAGCACAGCACCCGTGCCCGCACCGCCATGGATGAGGTGGAGAAGCTGCTGGCAGAGGCCGGGGAGAATGTCAACAATCCCGATCGACGCCGGTATCTGACCGAGATCGGCAGCACCCTGGGCGATTATGAGACGACCTTCATGGACATCGTCAATCAGGACCAGGAAATGGACCGCCTGTCCAGCCAAGTGCTGGACAAGGCCGGGCCGGCGACGCGGGATACCTTGAACCGGCTTATCAACACCGCTGCTTTGGAAAACGACATCCGAACGACGGCGCGGGCGGCGCGGGTGATGCAGGATTTCATGCTGGTTCGTCTTTATCTGCAACGGTTGGAAAGCCTGCGGGACGCCAAAACCAGCGCCCTGCTGGAGGAGGAGTTCACCGCCCTGGCTGATGCCACCAGGTCGTTCAGCGAGCTGGCACAGGTGCCGGCCCGCCGCGCAGCGGTGGAGGAGATCACACAGGGCATGAAAACCTATCTGGATGCCGCCCGGCGCAAGCAGCAACTGCTGCTTTCCATGGAAAAGCTGACGCAGGAAAGGCTGAACCCGGCGGGTGCGAAAATCAGTGAACTGACGACGAAGGTGCGTGCTTCCCAGTTGGAGACCCAGAATCAACTGGGGCCACGGGTTGTCGCGTCGATTTCCAACTCTGAAATGACGAGCACTGTGCTGGGGCTGTTGGCCCTTGTCGTCGGGGTTCTGGCCTCCTGGCTGGTCGCCCGCTCCATCACCGTGCCTGTGGGGGCCTTGACCGGAACCATGCGCCGTCTGGCAGATGGCGATCTGGAAACGGATGTTCCCTTTACCAGCGGTCGGGACGAGATGGGCGACATGGCCCGCGCGGTGGAGGTGTTCAAGACCAACGGTCTGGAACGCCGCCGCCTGGAGGCGGAGCAGGCGGTTCAGCGTGAAGCACGTGAACGTCGTGCCCTGCGTCTGGAACAGTTGATGAATAATTTCGACAGGCAGGTTCAGTCCCTGGTAGGCCAGTTGGGTGCCGCCAGCACCCAGATGAAGGCCTCTGCCCAGTCCATGTCGGCACTGTCCGAGCAGACAGAAAGCCAGTCCGTCACCGTGGCGGGGGCAGCCGAACAGGCGTCGGCCAATGTGCAGGCCGTGGCATCTGCGACGGAGGAACTCTCCGCCTCGCTGGAGGAGATCACCCGTCGTGTGGCCGAAAGCGCGCAGGTGACCCGCGAGGCCTATGAGAAGGCGACACATACCAACAAGACGGTCGCCTCCCTGTCGGAAGCGGCGGGCCGGATCGGCACGGTGGTGCAACTGATCCAGGATATCGCTGGTCAGACCAACCTGCTGGCGCTCAACGCCACCATCGAAGCCGCCCGCGCAGGGGAAGCCGGCAAAGGCTTCGCCGTGGTGGCATCGGAGGTGAAGAGCCTGGCCAACCAGACCGCCAGGGCGACGGAGGAGATCGGCGGCCAGGTGCAGCAGGTGCAGGATGCCACCCGCGATGCGGTTGCGGCGATCCAGTCCATCACAGGCACCATCTCCCGCGTGAACGAGATCGCCACTGCCATTGCTGCCGCTATTGAGGAGCAGGGGGCGGCGACGCAGGAAATCGCCCGCAATGTGCAGCAGGCGGCCATGGGCACCCACGATGTCTCTTCAACCATTGTCTGTGTTCGTTCAGCCGCCGGTGAAACCGGTGCGGCGGCCACCCAGGTGCTGGGGGCGGCATCCAACGTTCAGGCGCAGTCAGACGAACTGACCGGTGTCGTCAGCAACTTCCTGAACGATGTGAAGGCCGCTTGACGAATGCCAAGGCCGCCCGCCGAAAGAAGGCGGGCGGCCTTGGCATTAACGGTTGGGGCTGTTGATTATTTTTCCTTCAAAAACCAACGTGCTGCGGATTGTGCCGCCAGGGTGAAGCTGCCTGCCACCGGTCCCGTAGCGGGATCCACAAGCATCAGGTTCACCGGCAGCCCGAATTCCTCCACCTCCATCTGTTCGGCATCGCGCCAGACGCGCCCGTCATGCGCCAGATATTGCCGTGCCTGGGTTCGTTGCAGCAGGGGGCGGATATCGCCGGACCAGGGGAAGACGGGTTTGCCCAAGGCTGCGGCATAGCCCATTTCATAGGCCGTGCCATCATCGACCGAGGGCCCCCGGAAGGGGCTGCAATTGGCGATCACCCCGTCCGCCGCCCGGATCAGGTCCAGGTTGGCCTGACGGATGCGGGCGGCAAAGGCGGTGCCGGGCTCGTCGGGAGCGGGCACCAGGGCATTGTCGATGGGGAACAGCCCCTCCAGCCCCAATTCCTCGCAGATCGCCTTCATTGCGGCTGCTGCTGCCAGCGGATCGGGCAGAAACACATCGGGGCCGGCAAGATAGAGGCGCGGGCGGTTCATTTGGCGCGCGCCTTTGCCGTCAGGTCGAACTTGAAGCGGGCGAACCCGTCTTCCGCCGGGCCGATATAGGACAGGCGCGGCTGTTCGGCCAGCAGACCCTGAGCCTGCGGGTTGGTGTCATAGGTGATGGTGACACTGGCTGGCAGCGGCTCATAGCTGAAGCTATTGTCGGTGGTGGGGTCAATCACGCCTTTGGCCCGCACATAATCGACAATGGCCTGCTGTACCGTGTCCGGCGATTGATAGACGACACTGCTGCCATCCAGGTTGGGGAAGCTGCCCCCGCCATTGGCGCGATAGGTGTTGGTGGCGACGATGAACAACTGGTCATCCGTGACCGGCTTGCCCTGATAGGACAGTTTGGTGATGCGATGGGCATCAGGATTGATCAGCTTGCCATCGCGGTCGAACCGTTCCGGCTGGGTCAGGTCGATGGAATAGGTCACACCATCCAGAATGTCGAAATTATAGGCCGGCACGCGGGTATTCACCAGCGGCTGCGGGTCGGTGGATTTGGGGTTGATCACCGAAAGCGCGCGGGCCGATGCTTCCAACCAGTCGCGTACCTGGGCACCCGTCAGCTTCACTGCGGCCAGCTGGTTGGGATAGAGATAGAGATCGGCGACATTGCGGATGGCGATCTCGCCCGCCGCAATGTCGGTATAGAAATGCACCCCCGGTCGTCCGCCCGATTTGAACGGCGCCACCGCCGACAGGATGGGCAGCTTGGCATAGTCCGTGCCGGCCAGTTCGTGCGCGATGTAGGCCCGTTGCGCCTTGGCCACCAGTTCCACACCGGGGCTGTCACCCAGGAAGGAGAAGAAGGAATGGATGCGGGCCGTGGTCCGGCCCACCGGGCTGCGCACATAAGCCAGCGTGCCCTCATGCGCCGGGGCCAGCGATGCTGCCACCTCTGCATCCGGTTCGGTGCTGGTGGCCTTGCCATCCTGGCGCTGCTGGATAGGGCGGGTGCTGCCGCTGCCATCCACCACTTTCCACTGCTGGCCCTGCTTTTCCAGGGTCAGCTTGATCACGCCCAGATGGCTGCCATAGTTGCCGGCCATGACCAGCGGCTTGCCATTGACGGTGCCGCGCTTCAGGTCAGCGCCCGGCAGTCCCTCATAATCCTTTGACGGGAAGACGCGGTGGCTGTGGCCGGTGATGACGGCATCCACGCCCGGCACCTCGGTCAGATAGTTCGAGGCGTTTTCCTCGCCACCCTGTCGCGGGGTATAGGACATGCCGGCATGGGACAGGACGATCACCACGTCAGCACCCTTGGCCTTCATCTCCGGCACATAGATTTTCGCCATGTCCACGATGTCGCGGGTGGTGACGCGGCCTTCCAGCTTGTCCTTGTCCCAGATTATGATCTGTGGTGTCAGCAGGCCCAGCAGGCCGACCTTGATGGTCTGGCTCTTGCCGTCGGCATCCACCAGCTTGCGTTCCTGGATGACATATGCCGGGTAAAGGGTCTTGTCGTTGGACGGGTCGCTGTCGCCATCCACCTTGAACACGTTGCCGGCCAGAACGGGGAATTTGGCGCCGGCATAGGTGGCGCCCAGCAGGTCCAGCCCGTAATTGAATTCGTGATTGCCCAGCACGGCACCGTCATAGCCCAGCAGGTTCATCACCGCCATGGCGGGGTGAACCTTGTCCATGGTCACACCGCGTTCCCGCGCCACCCAGTCGCCCATCGGGGTGCCCTGAATCAGGTCACCATTGTCCAGCAGCAGCGTGTTGGGGTTTTCTGCCCGCGCGGCACGGATCAGCGGCGCCACCCGCACCAAACCCACCGCCGCATCCGGCTTGTCGGCATAATAATCGTAATCTTTCAAATACATATGCAGATCGGTGGTGGCCAGAACCTGCAAGTCGACCTTGCCGTCGGCCAGTGCCGTACCGGCAAATCCAAGTATCGTGAAACTGGCGAGGGCGGCGATGCTGAATGTCCGAATCACTGGATGCTCCATGCCGGGCGCTTGCTGCGCCTCCATCTGTGTGCGTTGCAACAGGTAGGACAGTATCGAACCGTCCGATGCAAGCCAATTTGGCGATTCTTGCCCGCTGTGCGCTGCGGCACTGTGGCGCGAATGCTACGCCGATCGAGATATAGTCGGAAGAGCCGCCATAGAGCCAGTTTCCAGCTGCGTCGTCATCGAACTGTAATATATGCGTTACCTAATCGTCATGCGCATCTGGTCTTGTCCGCGCCATCCAAACGGCTCGTCATTGGGGGCTTTATAAATGAGCAATCAGCATAAGAAGACGGCAGCGCTGCTGCGTCGTCACGTTGGCGCCTTGAAGATCGGCGTCGGTGCGACGGCTCTCGCTGTCTCCATGTTCAGCACCGGTACCGCTTTCGCGCAGTCCACCGCTTCGCAGATCGACGAAATCATCGTGACCGGTCAGCGCGGTGAAAAGACCGTCGGCGGCCTGATCACCCCGGAACAGGCCCCGAAGGCCCGTTCCACCGTCAGCCAGGAATTCATACAGTCCCAGCCGGATGGCCAGAGCGCCGGTCAGCTGATCAACATGCTGCCCGGTGTGAACTTCACCAGCGAAGACGCCTATGGCAACAGCGGCGGCAATATCCGTCTGCGCGGCTTCGACGGTTCGCGCATTTCGCTGACCTGGGATGGTATTCCGCTGAACGACACCGGCAACTATTCCACCTATTTCAACCAGACGATGGATTCGGAAGTTGCCGACCGCGTGGCTGTCAATCTGGGCACCACCGACGTTGACAGCCCGACCCCGTCCGCCATCGGCGGTACGATCAACATCGTCACCCGCGTTCCCGACGATGAAGCCTCGGTACTGGCCAAGGCTGCCTATGGCACCGACTCCTATCGTCGTTTCTTCGCCATGGTAGATAGCGGCAAATTCGGCCCCTATGATACCAAGGCCTTCCTGTCAGCCTCCTACACCAAGTACGACAATTTTAAGGGCCCCGGCGACATTGAGAAGAAGCAGATCAACGGCCGTATCTATCAGCCGCTGAAGGACGACGATTTCGTCTCCGTTGCCTTCCATTACAATGAAAACCGCAAGGATTTCCTGCGTCGTCTGACCAAGGCTCAGGTTGCCCAGTTTGGCTGGGATCTGGACTATGACACCAACATCACCACCTCCGGCAACGCATTCAACACGAACTATTACGGTGTGCAGATCAACCCGTCCAACACGGGCAACATCCGCGGTCAGTCCAAGTTCTCCCTGTCCGACAGCGTAACGCTGACGGTCGACCCCTATATCCAGTACACGCTGGCCAATGGCGGCGGCAGCACCGGTGTGGCTGAGCAGGGCAACCTGACCTATCCGTTCCTGCTGTCTGGCCTGGATCGCACCCGTTACAAGGGCGTGGATTTGGATGGCGACTGCGCGGCGGCCGTGTCCGGCCCCAACGGTGTCCGTCTGATCCCGAACAGCGCTTCTTCCTGCACCCAGGAGACGGTTCGTCTTTATTCGCCGAACAACACCAACACCTGGCGTCCGGGCGTGACGACCTCGCTGATCTGGGAGATCAACGATCAGAACCGCGTTCGCGTCGGTTACACCCTGGACTACGGCCGTCACCGCCAGACGGGTGAGTTCGGCTATATCGTTGATGGCCAGCCGGAAAATATCTTTGGTGGCAAGGAGGGCCAGCCGGTCTATGCCGCCAACGGTGCCATCCTGCAGCGTCGTAACCGTTATTCTGTTGCCGAGCTGAATCAGGTTTCTGCCGAATATACCGGCAAGTTCCTGGAAGATAACCTCAACGTGACGATCGGTGCCCGCGCGCCCTTCTTCAAGCGTGAGCTGAACAATTACTGCTATTCCGAAACCTTCAACGCTTCTTGCACCACCGATCCGGCTTATGCTCCTGCCGCTTCAGTTCCGGTTCGGGGGCGAGCTGCACCTTTCCTCAACAAGACTGTCAAGTATGACGACGTGTTGCCGAATGTCGGCGTGTCCTATCGTCTGACCGACGAACAGATGATCTATGCCAGCTTTGCCGAAGGCTTCAAGCTGCCCAGCACGGATAATCTGTACAACCCGCTGGTCGATGTGGTGCCGGAAAAGACCAAGACCTTCGACCTGGGCTATCGCTACCAGGGTGCTGTGGTCACGGGCTCCATCGGTGCCTGGTACACCGACTATAAGAACCGTATCGACTCCACCTGGGATGATGAAGCCCAGGCCAGCTTCGACCAGAATATCGGTGATGTGAAGGCCTATGGTGCCGACGCCGAAATCGGCTTTGAGCTGATCGAAGATCTGGTTTGGTACATGTCCGCCTCCTACAATCATAGCCGCTATAAGGATGACGTTGACGGCAATGGCGTCGTCTATGCCGTGGCCGATAAGCGTGTTGTGGAAACGCCGGATTGGCAGCTGGGCACCCGCCTCAGCTACACCTGGGCAGACTTCACCTTCGGTTCCGACGTGAAGTTTGTTGGCAAGCGTTATTCCACCCACGTCAATGACGAATGGGTGGGCGCTTACACCATGGTGGATCTGGACGTCCGTTACGATCTTGAAACGTTGACGGGTCTGGAAGGCTCCTCACTGAAGTTCAACGTGGATAACCTGTTTGATCGCCGCTACTACGGCAGCATCACTCAGTCGATGAACGCGACGGGCGTGGGTGCGGTCGCACCGACCTACAATATCGGTGCACCGCGTTCGGCTCAGGTCAGCCTGACCATGAAGTTCTGATCCCTGGCGATCATGATCCAGTGAATGGGGCGGTCCGGCAACGGGCCGCCCTTTTCTCTTATGTATTCAGAATATTCGTTTCCTGAATCCTCTACCAAATCGGCGATGGTTGCGTCACATTGGTGCCATCATGCGTATGTCCGATAGCCCCTCTGATCGGCGGTTGCACCCACGCACCGCCACCCAGCCGATGTTCCTCATGGTCGCCGGTTATCCAGCGCGCCTGCTGGATTGGTCTTTTGGTGGTTTAAGGGTACGGCTGGAACTGGCGGCGCCAGAATTGCAGCCGGGTATGGCGGTGGATATCACCGTTTTGTGTGCCGATGCGGGCACCTGGTCGCATCTTCCGGCGATCATTCGCCATGCGGGCGACTGCAAAGACGGCTCGATCGGCGTGGAACTGCTTGACAGGGCTCAGGCGTTTCCGATCTTGCTGGGCCTGCTGAACCCCGGGGTGGAACCGGTGGCCTGACCGGACGATGCACCAGGCCGGTCGGTTGGTCTTTTTGTCAGGCGACACTGCGCCTTTGTTCCACCGTCATCTGGGTCAGCAGCGCGCGTAGCGCACCGGGGCGCACGGGTTTATAGATGATGCGTGCGCCGGCCCCCGTCACCGCATCGCGCACCGCGTCGCTGCGGTCGGCGGTGATGACAGCGGCGGGCAGGGCTTCCCCGAACCGGGCGCGCACCAGCGCCAGGGCATCCAGCCCGCTGGCCCCATGATCCAGGTGGAAATCCGTCAGCAGGACATGGGGCTTGCGATCACCCAGGGCGTCCAGGGCCGCTTGCCCTGTCTTGCCCCAGACTACCTCGCAATCCCAGCCGGTCAGCAGGGCGCGGGTCGCCTCCGCGATGGCGGGTTCGTTTTCCACGCACAGCACCAGCGTGCCCTGCAGCCCCGTCACCTGCACCGCGCTGGTGGGCCGGGCCGGTTCTGCGGCGGCGGCGGCCAGCGGCACCTCCACGAAAAAGCAGCTGCCCTTGGCCACGGTGGAGCGCAGGCCGATCCGGTGGCCGAGGATGGCGGCGAAGCGTTCAACGATGGAAAGACCCAGGCCCAGCCCCTTGTCGCGGTCGCCGGGGCCGCTATCCAACTGGCGGAATTCCTGGAAAATCTCCCGCTGGCGTTCGGGCGGGATACCCGGCCCCGTATCCCAGACCTCAATTCGCAGATGGTCGCCCACCCGGCGGCAGCCCAGCAGGATGCGGCCCTTGGGCGTATAGCGCAGGGCATTGGCGAGGAAGTTCTGCAGGATGCGGCGCAGCAGCACGGCATCGGTATCCACGCTGGCAAGGCAGGGCACGCGGCGCAGGCGCAACCCGTGCCGTTCGGCCACCATGCCCAGTTCCTCGGCCAGCGGGCGCAGGATATCATCCACCATCACGGCAGTGCGGTTGGGCTTCACCACGCCGGTATCCAGCTTGGTCACATCCAGCAGATCGCCCAGCAACTGCTCCACGGAGCGCAAAGCCGCATCCGCCTGTGTTACCAGCGGATCCTGTCCGCGCTCCAGCGCGGCGGAGATGAACAGGCGGGCGGCGTGCAGCGGCTGCAACAGGTCATGGCTGACGGCGGCCAGCAGGCGGGTCTTGGCTTGGTTGGCGCGGTCTGCCTCCTGTTTGGCGGCGGCCAGATCGGTGGTGCGTTCGGCGATGCCGCGTTCCAGCCCCTCATTGGCTGCCCGTAACGCCTCTGCCGCCCGGTGCTTGTCGGTGATGTCGTTATAGACGGCGACGAATCCGCCGTCGGGCATGGGGTTGGAGCTGATTTCCAGCACCGTGCCATCGGGGCGCATCCGGTGGAACACGTCATCCTGGTCGCGGCGTTTCGGGTCCAGCCGACGCATGAACAGGCTTTCCACCTCGCCCTCGCGCCCGAACTCCCCCCGGCTTTGCAGATAGGCGACCAGTTGGCCCAGCGGCGTGCCCACGGTGATCAAACCGTCGGGCACGTCCAGCAGTTCCAGGAACCGGTGGTTCCACAGCAGCAGGCGGAAATCCTTGTCCACCGCGCAGATGCCCTTGCCGACATTTTCCAGGGTGGAGCGCAGCAGCATATGCTGGTCCAGAATGGCGCGCGATGCCTCGTCGATGATCGACCGCGCGTCGGAGCGCGACAACCGCCGGTCGGACAGCAGGCTGGCCACCACCACGCGGGCCGAGGCGCTGCCGATGGCGCCGGCCAGCAGCCATTCGGTGGCCTGTATCGCCTCCTCGTCGATGCGGGCTTCCAGCGCCACCTTGAACTGGTCCGACCGCGGGTTGGACAGTTGCGTCAGGTCCAGGAAAACGGCATCCGCCCGCTTGGCACCGACATAGCGGGCGGCCAGTTCATGCAGGTCGGCCAGGATGGCCCCGCGCGGTGCCTGTCGCCCGTCGCGTGCATCCGACCGCTGGGAAACAAAGCGTCGAGCCTGCTGTTTCTCAAGGTCTGACTGGCGGGTGACCAGGGACACCAGCACCAGCGCCAGCAGGTTCAGCCCCAGGCTGACCAGTGCCCCATGGGCCAGCGTGTCCAGATCGTGGATGCCGCCTAACCCGGCCGGCGTCAGCCAACGGATGCCGAACAGCCCTTCATCCATCAGCGAACCGGGGATCAGCCCGGCCACGGCGAAGCTGGGCACCAGCACCGTATAGGTCCAGGTGATGAAGCCGGCACCCAGCCCGGCAATGGCACCGGCCTTGGTGACGCGGCGGAAGAACAGGCCCAGCAGCAGCGGCGGGGCGAACTGTGCCACCCCGGCGAAGGAGACGGTGCCGATGGTGGCCAGCGGAAAGGTGCTGCCGATGAACAGGTAATAGAAATAGGCCATGGTCAGCAGGGCCAGCACGGTCAACCGCCGCACCGTCAGCAACATGGGCTTGGGATCATCCTGCCAGCGCTTCATCGCCGGGCGATAGGCCATCAGCACCGGCACGATAATATCGTTGCAGACCATGGTGGACAGGGCCACGGCCCCGACAATAATCATGCTGGTGGCCGCCGACAGGCCGCCGATGAAGGCCAGCAGCGCCATGCCGGGGTGGCCCAGTTCCAGCGGAATGGTCACCAGGAACGTATCGGCATTGACGCTGCCATCGGGGAACATCAGCAGCCCGGCCAGCGCCACCGGCATGACGAACAGGTTGATCCCCACCAGATATGCTGGGAACAGCCAGGAGGCGGTGCGGATATCCCCGACATGGGTATTTTCCACCACCGTCACATGGAACTGGCGCGGCAGGCAGATGATGGCGAGTGCGGCCAGCAGCGTCATGGTCCACCAGCCGCCATCCAGATGCGGGGTCAGGATTTCCCGCAACGCCGGTCGTGCCATCGCCTGCTCGAAAATCTCCCACGGTCCGCCGGCCACGGTGAAGATGATGCCGCCGCCCACCACCAGGGCCGCCAGCAGCTTCACCAGGCTTTCCGCCGCAATGGCCGTCATCAAGCCGCGATGATGTTCATTGGCGTGGATGTTGCGCACCCCGAACAGGATGGCAAACAGGGCCATGGTGCAGGTGATGATGAAGGTATTCTGGCCCGGCTTGTCCAGCAGGTGCCCGCCGAACAGATTGCCGGAAATCGCCTCCAGGCTGATGGTGATGGCTTTCAGCTGCAAGGCGAAATAGGGCAGCACCGCCAGCACGGCGATGAAGGTGACAAAGGCGGCCAGCAACCGGCTTTTGCCATAGCGGGCAGAAATGAAGTCGGAGATGGAGACGGTGTTTTCCGCCTTTGCCACCCGGACCATCTTGGCCAGGATGGGCCAGCCCAGACCGATCATCAGAATGGGGCCGACATAGATCGACAGGAAATCGAACCCGCCATTGGCGGCCCGTCCCACCGCGCCGTAAAAGGTCCAGGAGGTGCAATAGACGGCCAGCGACAGGGCATAGAGCAGGGGGGCCCGCCGTTCCTGTGCCCCCGGATTCTTGTCCGCCGACCGGTCGCCCTGCCAGGCGACGCCGAACAGGGCGGCCAGATAGACCAGCGACAGGGTAAGGACCAGCCAGCTCTGCATCTTGTTCCATGGTTCGGATCCGATGGGCAGTCAGCTTACACCCAGGTGCGCGGGTAGGCGTAGCGGGACTTTGGCCTTGTGTGTGCCTGCTCACCCCGCCGCGAAGGTGTAACTCCGCCCCGCGCGCTTGGCCCCGGTTTTCACCGCGATCAGTTTCGCCTCGGCGGCGGGGGCGCAGGTGGTGGGGCGCATCCAGGCGGGCAGGCCCGGTACTGTGCCGTCCCGGTCCCGTGGCACGAAGGACCATTCCCCGCCACCGCGCAGCTGTACCCGGTGGTCGTTGGCGGCATCCCGCCCGTCGATCACCAGCAGCCACAGCGTTTCATCCCCCGGCAGGGGACGGCGGGCCAGCATGGCGGTGGCGCGCTGGCCCGCCTCCCCATTCTCCGCGCTCGCCAGATCGCCCGCCACGGCCTTGCCGCTGGCGATGCAGACCTGCCCGCCCGTCAGCGCCAGCGCCGGGCCCAGCGTGATGCCTCCCCCCGCACTCAAGGCCGGGACGATATCCAGGCTGGTATCGCCATCACAGGCGGCCAGCGGCAGCAGGGCTGCCAGCAGGGGCAACAGCAGGTATTTCCGGCGCATCGGCTCCATCCACGAATGATCTGGCCTCCATATCGGCTGTCCCGTGGGGGCTGGCAAGGTCGCATCATGTCGCTCCTGTCGTCCGGCTTTCCGGAAAACCGCCTGTCCGGCTTTCCGGAATGTCGGAATTTCCTGCAATGCACCCCGGTTTTGCTGCATCTGCGAAGTCGTTTTGTTTCAAACGATTACCGGGATGGCTTCCCAAGCCCCCTACTTGGCACGCCGCGTGCCTATAGGGGCCCATACCGCCCGCGCCTGTCTGGGCGGAGATGGTTCAAAACGGGAGGCGTGAAATGGCCCAGGAAATGACCGGTGGTGCCGTGGCGGCACCAAAGCCCAAGAAGTTCTATCAGAGCCTCTATGTGCAGGTGCTGACGGCGATCGCCACCGGTATCGCGCTGGGGCATTTCTATCCTGAACTCGGCACCGCCATGAAGCCGCTGGGCGATGCCTTCATCAAGATGATCAAGATGCTGATCGCGCCGATCATCTTCTTCACCGTCGTCCACGGCATCGCCGGGATGGAGGATATGAAGAAGGTGGGCCGCGTCGGCCTGAAATCGTTGATCTATTTTGAGGTGCTGACCACGCTGGCGCTGGTCGTCGGGATGCTGGTGGTGAATATCTGGAAGCCCGGTGCGGGCATGAATGTGGATATCGCCACGCTGGACACCAAGTCGATCGCCACCTATGCCGCCAAGGCGCAGGAACAGGGCACGGTCGAATTCCTGATGCACATCATCCCCAAAACCGTTGTCGGTGCCTTTGCCGAGGGCGAGATCCTGCAGGTGCTGTTCATCGCCATCCTGTTCGCCTTCGGCCTGCATTCCATGGGTGAGCGCGGCCGCCCGCTGCTGCACATGATCGACGGTGCCGCCGGCGTCTTCTTCAAGATCGTCGGCATCCTGATGAAGGTGGCCCCCATCGGTGCCTTTGGTGCCATGGCGTTCACCATCGGCAAATATGGCGTGGGCACGCTGGTGTCGCTGGGTGAGCTGATGGCCGCCTTCTACCTGACCTGCCTGCTGTTTGTCTTTGGCGTGCTGGGTGTGGTGGCCCGCCTCACCGGCTTCTCCGTCTGGCGCTTTATCAAGTACATCAAGGAAGAGCTGTTGATCGTGCTTGGCACCTCTTCTTCCGAAAGTGCCTTGCCGCGCCTGATGGCCAAGCTGGAAAAGCTGGGTGCGGAAAAGTCTGTCGTCGGTCTGGTGGTGCCCACCGGTTATTCCTTTAACCTGGATGGCACCTGCATCTATCTGACCATGGCCGCCATCTTCCTGGCCCAGGCCACC
>Ga0066602_10000240_pt1 | contig 46341 bp, 42 predicted proteins | sample Higcelweek5metaG_FD_59481 | JGI IMG/M metagenome (GOLD analysis project Ga0066602, IMG submission 59481) | Freshwater pond sediment microbial communities from the University of Edinburgh, under environmental carbon perturbations - High... | ecosystem: Environmental > Aquatic > Freshwater > Pond...
TTCCCGCGAAGGCGGGAATCCAGACTGATCCATAAGGTTCGTCTGGCAAACTCTGGATCCTCGCCTTCGCGGGGATGACGGGAAAGTCATTCCTTTTCAATTGGTTGCGGTAAGAAAAAGATGTGAGAATGCCGTAGGCCAAACGCGGCGGGGGTGAACCTCACACGATCACCCCGGCCAGCGCCGGGATTTGCTCCAGCGCGTCGGCGATGACCGACAGCACCCAGCGGCATTCGGCGCGATCCGCCGCCGCGCCCAAACAAATCCGCAAGGCCTCGGGCGCCGCGTCCCCACTGACCACGTCGCCCGCCGCGAAGGTGTCGCTGACCACGGCGGCGATTCCGCGCGTGCGCAGATGGGTGGCGAACTCCCCGCGCGTCCAGCTTGGCGGCAACTCCAGCCACAAATGAAAACCCTGCGGGCAGGCGGCGAAGCGCCCCGGCGTCAGCAGGGTCGCGGCGAGCGCCTGCCGCGCCTCCGCCTCCTCGCGCAGGGCGGCGAGCAGCCGGTCCGCCGTGCCGTCGGCGATCCAGCGGGTGGCGATGGCGCTGGTGATCGGCGAGGCCATCAGGGTGGTGGCCCGCAGCGCCCCGGTGACGCGCAGCGCTTGGCGAGCGTCGGGCGCGACGACATAGGCGACGCGCAGGGCGGGCGACAGGCATTTCGCCAGCCCATGGACATGGAACACCCGATCCGGGGCCAGCGCCGCCAGCGGCGGCGGGCTGTCGGGGATCAACGGGCCGTAAATGTCGTCTTCGATGATGCTGACGCCGAACTCCCGCGCCAGCGCCACCAGGGCGAGGCGGCGTTCCAGCGGCATGGTCGCCGTCGTCGGGTTGTGCAGCGTCGGCATGCAATAGAGCAGCGTCGGGCGGTGACGCTCGAACAGCGCCCGCAGCGCCAGCGGGTCCAACCCGTCGCCATCCATCGGGGCGCCAATCACGGTCAAGCCAAGCTGGCGGGCCACCGCCTTGAAGCCGGGGTAGGTCAACGCCTCGGCGCACACCACGTCGCCGGGGCGGGCCAGCAGGGTCAACAGGGCCAGCAGCGCCCCTTGGGTGCCGGGGCATAGCGTCAAGCGTTCCGCCGTCATCCCCGGCAGGCGGGGGGCCAGCCAGCGCAGGGCCGCCGCCTTGTCCGCCGCGCCGCCATCCGTGCCCGCGTTGTCCGGGTAGCGCAGCAGCGTTTGCGGCTCCAGCCCCATCACCGCCTCCGCCGCGCCGCGCCGCAACTGGTCGAGCAAGGCGGGCCGGTCGGGAATCGGCGGCTGATTCATCGTCATGTCGATGAAGGGCCGCTCCGTTCCGCGCTCCACCAGCGGCGCGGCGACCGGAAGCGGCGGCGCCGCCCGCACGAAGGTTCCCTGCCCGACATGGGCGTCCACCAGCCCCCGGCGCCGGGCCTCGCCATAGGCGCGGCTGACGGTGGTGAAATCCAGGCCGATCCGCGCCGCCAAGGCCCGTTGCGGCGGCAGCCTTTGACCGGGCGACAAACGGCCCTCGCGCACATCCTCGGCGATGGCGTCGGCGATGGCGAGGTAGACCGGCTTGTCCTTGCCGGACCTGCCCCCGCCGTTGGTCTCCGCCCGCGCCAGCCGGGGCGTCCACCCCGCCGCGTCGGTCGGTTCCGTCTTGTCGTGATCCACCTGCATGACGGTCATTTGACCGAGGCGGCGGGCGCGGCGCAAGCCTCGACCGCGATGGCGACCGGCGGCGGGACGATCAATTCGGCTTCCGCCGCCTTGTGGATGTATTGCGCGCAGACAATCCATCCTTTCAGGGGCCGCAACAAACCCAAACACCCGATCAACAACAGCGGCAGCGAGGTCAGCAGATGGACCCACAAGGGCGGCTCCATCGCCACCTCCAGCCAACCGGCGAATCCGACGACCGGAAAGCTGACGATCGACATCACAAAAAAGGCCGGGCCGTCCGCCGGATCGGCGAAGGAAAAATCCAACCCACACGCCGCGCAGCGCGGGGCCAGGGTGAGATAGCCGTCGAACAGACGCCCTTGCCCGCAACGGGGACAGCGCCCCCGCAGGCCGCAATCCATCGGCGTCAAACCCGGATGCGAATGATCGGCGTGTGATTGGTCCATGGGAGGCGCTCCACCTGTGAAGGGTTACGGGCTGAGAAAGACGCTGTCGTGCCGGGCGCCGCCGCGCGGCTCCGCGTTTTTGCCGCTGGCGCCGTCGTCCTCGACCCGCAGATCAAACGTCACCGGCAGCGAGGCGGCGGACAGGGCGGCGGTGGGAACACGGGCGTAAACCCGGTAGGTGGCGACGCTGCTGGGCTGGGCGGTCAGGATCAAGCTGTCGCGCTCGCCGGTGTCCCCGGCGCTGGCCAGCGCCGCGCCGCTCAAGCCTTGCAGCGTCAGCCGGTAACGCCGCGTCTCCCGCGTCATGTTGGAGATCTTGACGGTGTAGGCGTTCTGCACCCGGCCATCGGTCAATTGGACGAACAGCGGCGCGCGGTCGCGCAGAATGGCGATGTCGGCGCTGGGCTTCAGCAACACGCTGATGACCATCAACCCGACCACCACGACCATGACCAGCGTGTAGACGATGGTGCGGGGCCGGACGAAACGCGCCGTGGCCGGAGCCGCGCCAACCGCCTTGGACGCCTGCGCCGTTTCGGTGTCGAACAGGATGAGGTCGCCGGGCCGCCCGACGCGGGTCATCACGTCGTTGCAGGCGTCCACGCACAGACCGCAGCCGATGCAGTCCATTTGCAGGCCGTCGCGGATGTCGATGCCGGTCGGGCAGACATGGACGCAGGCGCCGCAATCAATGCAATCGCCCAGCCCTTCGGCCTTGCGCTCCGTCTCGGTCTGGCTCTTGCGCAGCGGCGCGCGCCCTTCGCCGCGCCACGCCTGATAGGTGACGACCTGGCTGTCATCGTCGATCATCGCCGCCTGGATGCGCGGCCAGGGGCAGACATACAGGCACATTTGTTCGCGCATGAAACCGGCCATGGCGTAGGTGCTGGCCGCGATGAACAGAATCGACCACACCGCCAATTCCGGGGCCTCGAAGCGGAACAGTTCCGCCGTCAAGGTCGGCGCGTCGGCCAGATAGAAGATACCGGAAGCCCCCGTGACCAGCGCCACCAGCATCCACGCCGTGTGCTTGACCAGCTTCCGGGCGATCTTGTCCGCCGTCCAGCCTTGGCGATCGAGCCGGACGCGCTCGCCCCGGTCGCCCTCCGTCAGCTTTTCGATCCAGACATACAGATCGGTCCAGACCGTTTGCGGGCAGGTGAAGCCGCACCACACCCGCCCGGCCACCGTGGTGGCGAGAAACAGCCCAATCGCCGCCAGGATCATCACCCCGGTCATGTAATAGATGTGCTGGGGCCAAAGCTCCAAAGCGAAGATGTAGAAGCGTTGTTCGCCCAGATCGAACAGCACCGCCTGATCGGCCACCCCCGGCCCGCGATCCCAACGCAGCCAAGGCAGCAGAACGAACACGGCCAGCAGAACCACGCCCAACCAGGTCTTGATGCGGCGATACCGCCCCTTGACCGCTTTCGGGTGGATGCGGCGGCGCGAGACATACATCGGCCCCGGATCGCTCGCGGTCGGCCCGGCCTGAAACGGCAAAGCGGTGGCGACGCCGCCGGAGCGGGGCGGTTGGTTCGGCATGACAGCCTCGGTCGAAAGAGGAATGGCGCGGCGAACAGGCAACCCCTCGCCCGCAGGGCGGGCCGAAGGGCTGGCGCGACGGCGCGCGCACCGCAAAACCGTCGTCGCTGTCTGGTCTGTTTGTACGCCGATTGAATGCAGACATCAAGGCGATTGAATGCGTCATTCGGACGCAATCAATCCAATATTATCCATTCAATGCGATATTGTATGGATACGAGAGGCCGCCTCACCCCTTCGCCCGCAGGCCGAGACGGGCCATCTTCTTGTAAAAGGCGGCGCGGGACACGCCCAGGCGGCGGGCGGCGACCTCCGCCTTGCCGCCGCTCAGCGCCAGCGCCCGCCGCAAGAGGTCGCGCTCGAACCCGTCGAACGCCGTGTCGTAATCGGGCAGCGGCGGGGCGGGTTCGGGCGGCGGGGCAGGAACCGGGGCCGCCGAGGCCGGGGCCGGAAGGGCGGCGCTGGCCGCGCGGCGCACCGTCGGCAGGGCTTCGGCCAGATCCTCCACCGTCAGCCGTCGGTTGTCGGTCAGCAGGCAGGCGCGTTCCAGCACGTTGCGCAATTCGCGAACGTTGCCGGGCCAGGGGTGACGGCTCAACGCCTCGACCGCTTCCGGGGTCAGGCCGCGTCCGGGCAGGCCGGTGCGGGCGGCGATCTCCTGCAACACCGACTCGGCGATGGCCTCCAGCCCGTTGCCCAACTCCGACAAGGACGGCAAACGGATCGGCAGCACGTTCAGCCGGTAATAGAGGTCGGCGCGGAACTGGCCGTCGATGATCCGCTGTTCCAGATCGACGTTGGTGGCGGCGATCACCCGGACATCGACCTTGATCGGACGATCCGACCCCAGCGGCTCGATCTCCTGCTCTTGCAGGGCGCGCAGCAGCTTGGCTTGCAAGGCCAAGGGCATGTCGCCGATTTCGTCGAGGAACAGCGTGCCGCCATCGGCGGTTTTGAAGCGCCCCTCGCGCCCGCGCCGGTCCACCCCGGTGTAAGCCCCGGCCACCGCGCCGAAAAACTCCGCCTCCAGCAGCGTGTCGGGAATCGCCGCGACGTTGACGCCGACGAAGGGCCGCCCGGTGCGCGCCGACAACCCGTGAATCGCCTGGGCGATCAACTCCTTGCCGGTGCCGGTTTCGCCCATCAGCAGGATCGGCGCGTCGGTGCGGGCGGCCAGACGGGCCTTGCGCTTGACCTCCAAACAGGCCGGGCTGTCGCCGACGTAGCTTTGCAGGGTGTAGCGCGGTTGCCGCCGTTCGTCCAAGCGCCGCTTGGTCGCCGCCAGTTCGGCCTCCAGGCGCGACAGTTCGGCCAGCAGGGGTTTCAGCCGGTGCAAACTGTCGTAGAGGACGAAGCCGACGGCGCCGATCACCGCGCCGCTGTCGTCGGTCAGCGGAAAGCGCGACACCACCAGCCGTTGCGCGCCGAACAGCATCAGATCCAGCAGGATCGGCTGGCCGCTGGTGATGACCTGCCGCATCTGCGAGTTGGGGATGATCTCCTCCACCTCGCGGCCAATCGCCAGGGCCGGATCGGCGATGCCCAGCATCTTGGCGTATTTGGCGTTGATCCAGATGACGCGGGCGTCGCGGTCCACCGCCACCGTGCCTTCGGACTGCTTGTCCAGCGCCTCGAACAGCGACGGCATGGCGCGTCCGCGCAGGACGTCCAGACCGCCACCAAAGGAGCCGCCGCCGAACGGGCCGACGAAACCGCCCTTGCCATCGCTGTTGAACACGCCCGTCATCCGCGCGCGCCCGTCACCCGAGGTTGATCCGGCCCTGCGCCAAACCGCCGACGATGCTGCCGGTGGTCGGGACCAGCGGAATCAGGCAGGCTTGCAGCGCGTGATACAGGTCGGGCTTGCCAAAGAACGGGTTGACCGTGGGTTGCATGTCCTCGCCAAGCTGGGGGTGCCAGCCGCCATGCTCGCGGTCGATCAGGCGGGTGGCGCTGAAGTTCCAGATGCGCTGATACCACTCCTCGTAAAAGGGATCGCCGTCGATGGCGTTGAGGAAGGCCGCCGCGCCGATGCCCTCGCAGCAGGGCCACCAGTAGCGTTCGCGGATGCGGGGCGAACCGTCCCACTCCAACGTGTAGTAAAAACCGCCGGTCGCCGCGTCCCAGCCATCGGCCACGGCTTGGCGGAACAGGCTGGCCGCCGCCCCCGGCATCCAATCAATCCGCCGCCCGCCCATCTCCCACAGTTGCAACAGCAGCCGCGCCCATTCCAGCCAATGGCCGGGCGTCGTGCCGTAGGGGCGGAACATCGGGCTGCCCGAATAATCGCGGTCGAGCGTCCAATCCTCGGTGAAATGCTCCGGCAGCCGCCACGCGTTTTGGGCGGCGTGGCGGCGGACGATCAAATCGGCGATCCGCTCGGCCATCCGCAGATAGTTGCCGTCCCCGGTCGCCTCGAACGCCGCCATCAGGGCTTCGGTCAGATGCATGTTGGAGTTCTGGCCGCGATACTTGTCCAGGGGCCGCCAGTCGCGGCTGAACTCCTCCGCCACCGCGCCATGCTCCTCCTCCCAAAAGCGTTCGTGGAGCACGGTGGAGACGTCGGTCAGCAGCCGGTCGGCGTCGGGATGCCCGGCCAGCTTGGCGCTCGACGCCGCCAGCAGGACGAAGGCGTGGCCGTAGGCCTGCTTGCTGTCGTCGGTCGGCGCGTCATAGCCAACGCCCCAGAAATAGCCGCCATTGACGGCGTCGCGGTGGCCGTTCCACAGAAAGGCCATGCCGTGATCGACCAGCGCGTCGGCGCCGGGCCGTCCCAGCAGATGGGCGATGGAATAGCAATGGACCATGCGGGTGGTCACATGCAGGGCGCGGCCCGGACGTCCCCCCGGCGGCGCGCCGACCGGCGTCGGCTGACCCCGCCGGTCCAGATCATGGAAGCCACCCAGCGGGTTGAGGCTCGCCCGCTCAAAAAAGGCGAACAAATCATCCGCTTGGCCCAGCAGCCAGGACCGATGGCTGGGCAGGCTCGCCCATTTGGGCGCGGCGGGGTTGAGGGCGAAGGACGTCACGGCGATGGCTCCATTCGGCGCCGGTTGTTGTGGTTCAGCCCCCGGCGCGCGCCGTCCGTCGGGGCCGGTGATTCGCGCGTTCGGGGGATTCCGAAGTTGATACTTCATATTATTGAACATTTTTCTTTTTACTACTCAACAGCATGGATGGAACCAAGAGAAGTCCGTAGACAACTGTAAATAAAAATGATGAAGATGAAAAAGCTATTCTCTTTCTTACATTGCTTCCATATATTATACATTTATCAATATATATAATGTGAATAATAAACATTATAAATGTTATAATTATAGCCAAGAAAAACAATACATAAGTTTTCCAAACGCTCCCGAATATCTCCGCATTATGATTATGCTTGTGTGATTCATATATGTACGAAGTAAATATAGAAAAAACTATAGCGATATTAAAAGAAAAAACATTTATCACATATACCGATCGGCAGATATACTGATCATTCTGATTGGAAATACCCCTAAGAAGACTGTAATTCGGGATTATATCAAAAATCCTTATGGCATCACTATTAAATATGAAACTTATCACGTCTCTCCCTACTCCATAAGAAGAAAAAATAGAAATCAACCCAATAACAGTCAGTCCAATAAAAAAATTAGTAGAAAGAATTCCAAAAAAAAACTCGAACATGCTTTTTTCTTTATTTTCCATCAGAATCTCCAACAGTATTAATTGCAGTGACGTTGGGAGAACTTCAGTTCTCGATAAAAACTTCGATTAAACCCCATAACCGTTTTAGCCACTCTTTGGTTGAACAAAGCCGATGCCCACACGCAGCGCCTCCCGCCGCGCATAGTGCGGACTGGGCGACGTCTTGCGCAAGATCCACCGCGCGACTCTGGCGACGTCCATCAGAATTCCATTGGAACCCGAAACAGGGGCATCCCGGCCCCGATGGCTCCTTCAGGGTTTTCCCGATGAAATTTGGGAATGCAAATCCTTGTTAAGCCTTATAGACTGCTGTTCGTGTAACGAAAGTTTAAGAGTCTCGACGCTGTACTGAAACAGAAAAAGAACACAAAATTACCGCCATCTGGGGAGTAGGGGAAATTCTCGCATTGGTTGCCTTTGGCGCTCAAGCGAAGCTTCCTTCTTGATCGCACCGTTGACGCCGTTGCCAGGATAAGGCCACCCCGGTTGCAGGGAATCGGGGCGCCGACCAGAAGGGGAGCCGGTAGGATGCTGAAATTTGTAACGCGGGCGCTGGCCATGCGCGTGGTCGTGCCAATCGCCCTGATCGTCACGGTGATGGTTCTCATCACCGTCGTCAGCGCCGCCAAAATCAATTTGGAAGACGGTCGGGCCTCGCTGGAGGACCGCGCCAACGTCACCACCAACATCATCGCCGGGGGGTTGACCGAGGCGCTGTGGAACGTCGACAAGGAATCGGCGACGTCCCAGCTCGCCGCGCTCGGCAACGACCCCGACTATGTCAGCAGCAAGGTGGTCGATCCCAAGGGCGTGGTGTTCGCCAGCCACGGCAACGCGGCGGCCAGCGGCGCCTTGATCCTGGTGCGCAAGGCCGACGTGGTGCGCAAGGCCGACGGGCGCAGCACCGTCCTTGGCTCGGTCGAGGTGCGCTTGTCCGCCGCGCGGGCCGAAAAACAGGCGCTGGAGCGGGCGACGATGCTGGCCATCGCCGGTTTTCTCGCCCTGGTCGCCGTCTGCGGCGTGCTGTTCTGGATCGTGCGCGGGGCCACCAAGCCCATCGTCCAGTTGACGGCCACGATGTCGCAACTGGCCGCTGGCGACACCGCCACCATCGTTCCCTCGCAAGAGCGCAGCGACGAGATTGGCCGGATGGCCGCCGCCGTGCAGGTCTTCAAGGAACACGGCATCGAAAAGCAGCATCTCCAGGCCGAACAGGAACGGATGCGCCAGCGGGCGGAAAGCGACCGCCGCGCCGCCATCGCCGGGGTCGCCGACAATTTCGAACGCCAAGTCAGCTCGGTGATGGCCGAGGTTTGCTCCACCGCGAACCAAATGGGCGATTCAACCCGGCTGTTGAGCGCCGCCGCCGAACGGAACGGCGAGGTCAGCCAGCGCGCCGCCGGAAACGCCGCGTCGGTCAACAGCGGCGTGGACAGCATGGCGGCGGCGGTCGAACAGCTCGCCGCGTCCATCCGTGAAATTTCCAGCCAAGCCCAGCGCTCCCAACAGATCGCCGGGGAGGCGTCGGTGCGCGCCAACCGGGCGGAGGAGCGGGTCGCCGGATTGGTCCAGGCGGCGGACAAGGTCAACGCTGTGGTGACGCTCATCAACTCCATCGCCAGCCAAACCAACCTGTTGGCGCTGAACGCGACCATCGAGGCGGCGCGCGCGGGCGAAGCGGGCAAGGGCTTCGCCGTGGTGGCGGGCGAGGTCAAGGCGCTGGCCAACCAGACCGCCAAAGCGACCGAGGAAATCGAAAGCCAGATCCGCGCCATTCAGGATTCGACCGGCGCGGCGGCGGGCGAAATCACCGAAATCGCCAAGGTCGTCAGCAGCGTCAGCGAAATCAGCGCCTCCATCGCGGCGGCGGTGGAAGAGCAGAACGCGGCCACCGGCGAAATCGGGCGCGGCGTCAACGAAGCGGCCCAGGGCGTGCGCGCCCTGTTGGGCGACGTCAACGCCACCACATCCGCCGCCGAACAGACCGGCGACGCCACCGGACGCCTGCGCGACGCCATGAACACCCTGCAAAGCCGCGTCAACGCGATGCAAGCCCAGGTCGGCGATTTCGTCGGATCGCTCCGCCGGGCCTGATCTCCCTCCGTCCCCGCATCCCCGCCCCATGGCGCCGGTCTTCCGGCGCCATTTTTCTTGGCGGTGAACCAGCCCGGCTTTCTTGACGTATCGGTTAGACAAGCGTGCGGCCCTTCCGGTCGGCGCCCAGCAACCGCCAGGAATCGGGGCCTCGCCATGATAACCGTCCATCATTTGAACAACTCGCGCTCCCAGCGCATCCTCTGGCTGCTGGAAGAGCTGCGAGTCCCCTACGACATCGTCCGCTACGAGCGCGATCCGCAGACGATGGCCGCTCCGGCCAGCCTGCGCGCCGTCCACCCGTTGGGAAAATCGCCGGTCATCACCGACGATGACGGGGCCGGGACCAGCCTGACCATCGCCGAATCCGGCGCCATCCTGGAGTATCTGGTCGAGACCCACGGCGATGGCCGCCTGCGCCCGCCACCCGCCACGGCGGAACGACGCGCCTGCGCCTACTGGCTGCATTACGCCGAAGGTTCGCTGATGCCCCTGCTGCTGCTGAAGCTGGTTCTGGACCGGATGAGCCGCCCGCCGATGCCGTTCCTCCTGCGTCCCATCGCCCGCAAGATCGCCGGCGCCGTGACCGCCGCCATGGTCGGCCCCCGCCTGACCCAGCATCTGGACTATCTGGAGGCCCATCTCAGCGCGTCCACTTGGTTCGCCGGATCCGAGTTCAGCGTCGCCGACATCCAAATGAGCTTCCCCCTGGAAGCCGCCGCGTCGCGCGCCGGACTGGACGGCAGCCGACCGGCCCTGATGGCGTGGCTGGAGCGCATCCACGCCCGCCCGGCCTACCAGCGCGCCCTGGAACGGGGCGGCCCTTACGCCTACGCCTGATTGCGACTGTTTCTAAAATGTGGCGGCGCATAGGACGGATGCGCGCGGGGCGGATCACCCATCGCGTCAAAAATGCTATCGGTGGTTTCCAGCCTTTTCCACGCCACACCTCGGAAGCGTCCGTGTCCGTCCACCCCTGTCATCCATGCTGAACGCGCCCGCCATCCTCCTGTTGGGCGCGGTTCTGGTCACGCTGTGGATGGCGTGGCGCAGCGGGCGGTTGCCGCATTTCCCCGGTCGGGTGAATTTCGTGGCGATGCAACTGTCGGCGTCCTGGTGGGCGACCGCCGCCGCCTTGGAGATCCTGGCCGTGACGCCGGACGACAAGCTGTTCTGGGCCAAGATGGCCTGGATTGGCATCGTCGGCGCGCCCAGCTTCTGGACCCTGTTCATCTGGTCCTACATCCACGGCGAATTGCGCCCACGCTGGCGGCTTATCCCCATCGGCATGGGTCTGCTGACCTGGGGCGTGGCGATGACCAACGATTGGCATCGGCTGATGTATGTCTCGGCCATCCCGATCAACGACCAACCGGGCGCGGCGCTGGACTACAGCCACGGCTTTTGGTTTTTCGCCACCACGGTCTATCTCTACGCCTTCATGGTGTTGAGCGTCGTCGTCACCGCCAGCGGCATCCACCGCGCCGCGCCCACCTACCGCGCCCATTATCTGGGGTTTCTGCTGGCGATGGCGGTGCCCTGGATGGCGAACATCGGCTATGTGACCGGCAACGCCTTTCTGTTCGATTTTGATCCGACTCCGTTCAGCTTCCTGCTGATGGGATCGGTCTTTTACTGGCTCATCACCCGGCGGCGGCTGTTCGCGCTGCTGCCGGTGGCCCGCCACGCCCTGCTCGACGCGGTTCCCGACCCGGTTTTGGTCCTGGACGCCGACGGCACGGTGGTGGAGGCCAACCCGGCGGCGCTGGCGCTGAGCGCGGCGCCGGGCGGCTTGATCGGCCGCCGTCTGGCGGATCTGCCCGATCTAGGCCCGGCGCTGGCCGAGCGGAACGTCCCCACCGACGGGCTGCAAGCCCGCCTCGTCAGTTTGGGCCAGGGCGCGGGGCGCCGCGCCTTCGAGGCCACGCGAGTCGCTCTGGCCAGCGGCGCCCCGGCCAGCGGTGGGGAACGGTCGGTCGGCCATTTGCTGCTGTTGCGCGACGTCACCCACCGCCGCCGGGTCGAGGCCCAGCTTGAGGAGACGGTCCAACGGCTGGACGCCGCCCGCGCCGAAGCGGAAACAAGGCTCACCGCCGAGCAGGAGGCCAAGCACGCGCTGAACAGCTATCTGTCGATGGCGGCGCACGAGTTCAAAACCCCTCTGGCCATCATCGACAGCGCCGCGCAATTGCTGATGATGGAGGCGGAACGCAACGCGCCGTCAATGCTGCCCCGGTTGGACAAGATTCGCCAAGCGGTGCGCCGTCAGGTCAATCTGTTGGAAAGCTGTCTGGCCGACGACCGGCTGTCCCACCCCACCGTGACGTTGCGCATGGAGCGGATCGACCTGCCCGCCCTGCTGCGCGCAATCGCCGAGGCCGCGCCCAACGACGACGCGGGCGAGCGGCCAATCCAACTGGAGTTGACCGACTGCCCGGCGCTGTTGATCGGCGATTCGGCCCTGCTGGAGCTGTGCGTTCACAATCTTTTGGGCAACGCCCTGAAATACTCCCCGCCCGGCGGTTGGGTGGAGCTGCGCGCCTGGACCGAACAGGCCGAGGATGGCCGCCCGCTGGCCGTGCTGGCCGTGACCGATCAAGGGATCGGCGTTCCCCCCGACGCCCTGCCCCACATCTTCGACCGCTTTTTCCGCGCGCCCAACGCCAGCGGCGCGGCGGGCAGCGGGGTCGGGCTGAACATGGTGCGCCGCATCGCCACCCTGCATGGCGGAACCATCCAGGTGGACAGCCAACTGGGCGTCGGCAGCCGTTTCACCCTGACCCTGCCGACGGACGGAGCCGACCAGGATGCCGACAACGGCATGGCTGCCATCGCGCAAACGCCGCCGCCGAACCATTCGCTGGACCGATAGTTTCTTGCCAAAAAGCGGTGGCGCTGGGAATAATCCCGCCCTCACCACCAGGATATTCGCACGATGAGCGATCATGACCCCACCGTCGTAAGGCCGACGCCAAAACCGCGCGTCCCCCTGACCATCGAAGAGACGCTGGTCGCCGCGACCATGGCGCTTGTGGCGCTCATCACCTTCGCCAACGTGGTCATGCGCTATCTGACCGACGTTTCTTTCGCCTTCACCGAAGAATACTCCATCGCCCTGATGGTCGTGTTGACCTTCCTCGGCGCGTCGGCGGCTGTGGTGAAGGACCGTCACATCCGCATCACCTTCGTGACGGACAAGCTGTCGCCAGCCAACCGGCGGCGGGCGGAAATCTTCGCCATGCTGTGCATGGTCGCGATGTACGGCCTGTTGGTGATCTATGGCGCCTGGAGCACCTGGGACGATTATCGATTCGAGGTGACGTCCCCCGCACTGGGCCTGCCGCAATGGATCTACACGCTCTGTCTGCCGGTTCTGTCGGTCGCCGTGCTGGCCCGCGCCGTCGGGCGGATCATCCGCATCCGCCGGGGCGTTGAAAAGCTGGAGGGCGAGGCGTGATAACCGCACTGCTCTTCGGCTCTTTCCTGGTCATGCTGCTGCTGGGCGTTCCCATCGCCGCCGCCCTGGGCTTGGCGGGAACGGCGACCATCGCCACCGCGCATCTTGGCGTCATTTCGGTGCCGACCAGCGTTTACACCGGCATCGCCAAATACCCGCTGCTGACCATCCCGATGTTCGTGCTGGCGGGAACCATCTTCGACCGATCCGGCGTGGCGCAAAAGCTGGTGCGCTTCGCCACCTCGATCATCGGCAACGGGCGCGGGTCGCTGGCGGTCATTGCCGTGGTCGTCACCATGATGATGGGCGGCATTTCCGGCTCTGGTCCCGCCATCGCGGCGGCGGTCTGCGGCGTGATGGCGCCCAGCATGATCCGCGCCGGATACCCGCGCCCCTTCATCGCCAGCACCATCGCCGCCGCGTCGGCCACCGACATCCTGATTCCGCCGTCGGTGGCGCTCATCATCTACAGCGTTCTCGTGCCTGCCGCGCCGACGACCTCGATGTTCGCGGCGGGCATCATCCCCGGCACCTTGGCCGGTCTGGCCCTGATCGTTCCCACCCTGTGGTTGGCCCGCAAGCACAATCTGGGCGCGGAACTGTCGCACGAGCCGCGCCCGCCCTTCTGGGGCAGCTTGTGGGACGCCGCGCTCGGCCTGTTCGCCAAGGTTCTGATCCTGGGCGGCCTGCGCTTTGGCATTTTCACCCCAACCGAAGCGGCGGTGATCGCCGTGGCCTATGGCCTGCTGTTGGGCATGGTGATCTACCGGACGATCAAGCTGCGCGACCTTTACACCATGCTGGTCGACGCGGCGGAGATCTCCGCCATCATCCTGACGGTCATCGCCTTGGCCAGCGTCTTCGGCTGGGCGCTCAGCACCCTGTCGGTGATTGACCCGATCACCGAGGGGATCCTGAATCTGGGCATCGGCGAGAACGGCGTGATGGCTCTGCTGATCCTGATGCTGGTCATCGTCGGCACCTTTCTGGACGGCATCTCGATCTTCATCATCCTGCTGCCGCTGCTCATCCCCATCGCCACCGCCTATCATTGGGATCTGACCTGGTTCGGCGTGATTCTGACGCTGATGATCGCGGTGGGACAATTCACCCCGCCGATGGCGGTCAATCTGATGGTCGCCTGCCGGATGACCGGCTGCACGATGGAAAGCACCGTCCGTTGGGTGATCTGGCCGCTCATCACCATGCTGATGGTGACGATCGCCGTGGTGGTCTGGCCGGAACTGGCGCTGTGGCTGCCCCGGCGGATGGGCTTCTAAGACACCTCCGCCAACGCGCGGGCCACGTCGCGGCTGGTCAAATGCAGACTGGCCGCGACGTCCAGCCCGCGCCGCTGGATCTTCGCCGCCGCCGCCCGCTCAAAGGCGGGTCGATGGGCGGCGAAGAAGTCCAGACACTCTTCCGGCGTGCCGGGACGCCCCAACGGCGTCCGGCCCAACAGCGCCCGGAACGCCAAACGGTGCACGGCGCAAAAACCCTGATGGCTCGGCGGCTGAAAGACCAGCGCGTCGATGGCCGGACGCCACAGGGATTCCGCGCCGTCGGCCATCAACCGCCCGTCACCCCGGAGACCAGCAAACTGAGCGCCAGCGCCGACATCACCACGCCAATCAGCGTGTCGAGCACCCGCCACGCCAGCGGCTTGGCGAACAGCGGCGCCAACAGCCGCGCCCCATAGCCAAGCGCGGCGAACCAGACCAGGGACGCCGTCATGGCCCCCCCGGCGAACCACACCCGCTCATCCACCGCGTAGCGCCCGGCGATGCCGCCCAGCAGGACCACGGTGTCCAGATAAACATGCGGGTTGAGGTAGGTGAAGGCGGCCGCAGTCGCCAGCGCCCGGCACAAGGGCAGATTGGCGGCCCCCTCCGCGCTCAAGCTCTGCGCGGTGAAGGCGCTGCGGAAGGCGCGGAACCCGTAAAAACCCAGAAACGCCGCGCCGCCATAGGCCGCGCCCTGCAACAGCACCGGGCTGGACGACACCAGCGTTCCGAACCCCGCCGATCCGGCGGCGATCAACAGCGCGTCGCTCAAGGCGCAGAACAACACCAGCGGCAGAACATGGCGCTTCACCAGCCCTTGCCGCAGAACAAAGGCGTTTTGCGCGCCAATGGCGACAATCAACCCACCGCCCAGGGAAAAACCCTGGAGCGCCACCCAAAACAAGGAATTCATGGACGCAAACCTCATCGCAAGCCGACCGCAGAGGTTGCGGCGACCAATCTCGGGAACAAGCGGACAGCGTAAGCGAAACCGTCAGGCTCGACGGCGGCTGCGCTTTTCCAGATGAGCGGCGACGATGAGATCCATAAGAACGCGAACTTTCCTGACACGACCCGTCGCTTGTACCCGCCGCCGGACGGGGCGTCAACGCGGGGCGCTCAGACAGCAACGCGGCGGCGGTTTTATCCGTTCATAAGAAACGGGCCGCCAACAGTGTGGCGACCCGTTCTTGCAGCATCATAGAGGCTGGGCATGGTGGTCGTTGGTCGTCAGCCTTGCGTGCCGCTCGGCGCCGGGGTTCCGACGGAACCGACCGTGTCGGACGTGGGGGGTGGGGCGGCGCTGGCGCTGTGGGTTGTCGAACAATCCGCTTGGGCGATACCCACCGTCAGCAGAGTCGCGACGCCAAACAGCGTGGCCACGACCGAACGTGCTCCATGAGACATCGGATCACCTCCCTTCCGCAAAGTTTCGTCGCTGAACAGAATGACACAGTTGCGCGGTTGGTCAATCCATCCAAATCGCATGAGCCAGACGCGGCCCCCGCATGCGGGGATGGACGGGGCCACCCCATCGGCGCCAGAGTCTCCGCCGCGTTGCGGCAACCTTGGCGTGGTGATGGATCTCGCGTGGCTTGATGATTTTTTGGCGGTGATCGACAGCGGCAGCCTGCCCCGCGCGGCGGAAGCCCGCGACGTCACCCCCGCCGTGCTGACTCGCCGCCTGCGCGCGCTGGAGGATTGGGTCGGCGCGCCGCTGTTCGACCGCGACGGGTCGCCCGCCGCGCTGACCGACGCCGGACGCCGATTCCGTCCGGTGGCCGAGGAAGCGCTGCGCCGCCTGCTGCAAGGCCGCGAGGAAACCCGCGCCGCCGCCCAGGCCGACGCCGCCACCCTGCGCTTCGCCACCACCCCGTCTCTGGCGCTGACCTTTTTTCCGCCCTGGCTGCGGGTGCTGGAGCAAAAGGGGCGGCTTGGCCCCGTCACCTTGTCGTCGGACGGGATGGAGGCCGGGGAACAGGCGATGCTGGCCGGTCGGGCGCATTTCCTGCTGTGCCACGCCCACCCCAACGCCCCCCGCCCCCGGTTGACCAACGACGCGGTGCAATCCGTTCTGGTCGGAACCGACCGTTTGGCGCCCGTCTGCGCCCCGGATGGCGAGGGCCGCCCGCGCTTCCCTTTGCCGGGCCGCGCCGAGGCGCCGGTGCCCAGCCTGTCCTACAGCCGCGAGTCGGGACTTGGCCGCATTCTGGAGGCGACCCGCAGCGCCTCCGCCCCCGCCGTGTGGCTCGACACCGTGTTCACGGCGCCGACCACCCCGGTGTTGCGCAGCCTGGCGCGGGACGGGCGCGGCGTCGCCTGGTTGCCGGAGAGCGTGATCGCCGACGATCTCAACCGGGCCACTCTGGTTCCGGCGGGCGATTCGACCTGGAACGTGCCGCTGCAAATTCGCCTGATCCGCCCGCGCGCCCGGCAAAGCAAGGCGGTGGAAAGCTTCTGGACGCTGGCGGTCGAAGCGGCTTTGTGGCGTGGCGGCGATCCAATGGTTAACAGTCCCGAAATATCCACGGCAAAAGACATGTAATTTCCCGCAACTTGTACGATTTGTTCATTGACAAAAGATCTCACCGGCGCTCTGAGAGTCGATTTCAGTGGCTATTCCCCTCCCCTTGAGGCAAAATTTGCCTATCTAAGGAAATCGAGGTCGCGCTCAAGCGACCGGAGGAGCCAATCATGGGCGTCAGCAGCATCGGTGGATATGGCGGCTATCAGCAGCCCTACACCACGCCGCTCAGCAGCGGGCCGACCGCCGCGCAGCGGTCCACCGCTCCGGCGGAAACCGCGCAAGAAGACCAGACCGAGCGGACCCGCCGCGATCAAGCCGCGCAGGCCAGCTCGCAAAGCACGTCGAACGGCAACACCACGCCGACTCGCGGGCAAAATCTGAACATTTCCGTCTGATCGCGTTGGCCGAACACCGCGCGGGCCGGTTCGCCCGCGTGAGAGTTCAGTCCACCAGCGAGACGGCAAGGCGGGGAGGCACCGATGGAAATCCGTTCTGTTTCCAACGCAGCGGTGAATCGCCCGACGGCCTCCTCGATTGCCGAGGCTGGCGTCAACGCCACCGCGTCGCTCGACTCGTCCGCAGGCGACGCCTCCGGCGATAAGAAATCGTCGTCGGCTGTGGCCGGTGGCTACATCAGCCCTTACATCAACTACGATCAAGGCGCCCGAGTCGCCGTTCTGCTGTTCCGCGACGTCGAGACCGGAGCCACGCAGGACCAAATCCCCTCGCGCCGCGTGGTCGAAGAGTATCGCCGCACGGCCAGCCGCTTGGGCGCATCGTCCGAACAGAGCGGTGGGCAAGGATCGACCAACTCCAGCGCCACATCCGCCAAATCGGCGGCTGCTGCCGGAACGACCTCCACCACCGGCGCCACCAGCGGCGGAGCCGAGTCCTCCCCGTCGTTGGGCGTGTCTTTCGCCTCGTTCGGGGCCAGCGCCACATCCACTGCGGCCTCGTCCTTCGCCGCGACCAGTTCCAGCCCATCCAGCGGCGGCGGAGTCGGCGCCTCCACCACCCCGGTCGCGATCAGCGGCGGCGGTGGCGGCAACTCCTATTCGGGCGGTCTGGTGTCGGTGACGGTGTGATTCAGTCCTCGGCTTGATCCGGCCCCGCTTGTTCGGGGTTGGCGTCTGACGATATTGCGGTCGGCTTTGGCAAGGCCGCCATTTCCTGTTCCACCACGTCGAGAATGCGGCGCAGCGCCTCGGCGGAGATCGCCGACTCCATGGTCAGGCCGTCGGTGAATTTGCGCAGGGCGCCGATGGAACGGCGCTTGCCGACATAGGCCTCGTCACCCGGCTCGCAGGGCAGGACCACCGGCCCCTTGTAATAGCTGCCGCGAAACCCCCATTGCCGCCGCCCGTCGGCCCGCCATTCCGTGCCGTCGGACAGCACCATGCAGCGCTTGTCTTGGGTGAAACGCTCCACCACCGCGATGCTTTGCGGCCCGGACTGGCTGTTGTGGATGGTGACGCGGGCGCCGACGGCGAAACTGGCGGCAGTGGTCATGATGTCTCCCAAAAACGGCTCCCAACAAAACAAACGCGGCGATTGATCCCAGCGTTCAGCCCGAACGCGGCAACGGATCGCCCGGACGCAAATCCGTATCACAGCCGGGGTCGAGTCTGGCGTCAAAACCGGATTCCGGCAGCGCCCGTTGCGTCTCCACCGCCGCCCGCAGCCGATCCTTGGCGGCGCTGCGGCTGCTGTCCTTCGCCCTGCCGGGACGCAGACCGTTCAAGGCCGACAGGAAGCTGGATCCCGCCGAACGCGGCGCGCTGAGAATCGGGCGTCCGGTCGCCGCGACTGGCAGCGGCGGAATTTCCACCGTCACCGCGTTGGCCCGGCTGGCCCGCGCCTCGACCGCCGCCCGTTCGACGATGCGGGCGCGGCTGTCCGAATCCATCGTCTGGAACAGGCGGGCGGCTTCGCCCAACTCCTCTTCCGCCTGGAAATCAATGGCGCGGCGCAGCGCGTTCGACAACAGGCGGAACTCCGGCACGCCAGGAATCCGCTCGTGATCGACCGCGCGGGCCAACACGCCGATGGCGTCCAAAGTGTCGCGGTCCAGGGATCGGTCGGCCATCAACGGGCTGCGTCGGTTGCGGAAAGGTCGCCACTATCGGCAAGCGCAGCCCTGGGTTCAACCGAACTCTGCGCCACGCCGCCGCATAACCGGCATGTCACCCGCAAGCCGCCCCCCGCCGCCGCAACGCCTCGACCAGCATCCAGCACAACGCCGCCCAGGCCGCGCCGACCGACCAGCCGGCCAAAACATCGGTTGGCCAGTGCACCCCCAAATAGACCCGGCTCGCCCCGATCATCAGGCTCAGCAGCACCGCCGCCGCCATGATGTAGAGTTTCAACCGCCTGTCGCCGACGCTTTGCGCCACCAGCGCGCCCAAGGTCAGCCCAACCACCGCCGACAGCATGGCGTGGCCGCTGGGGAAGCTGGCGGTCAACACCACGTCGCCGTGCGGCACTAGATCGGGCCGCGCCCGGCCAATCAGATGTTTCAAGGCCGAACTCACCGCCAGCCCGCCGCCCGCCGACAAAAGCAGCAGAAGCGCCGCCGCCCAACGGCGCATCAGCGCGAAGCCCCCCAACGCCGCAAAGCTGGCCAGGGACAGAACCGTCACACTGCCCAAGGCGGTCAGGTCGCGGGCCATCCGCTCCACCCACCAGGGTCCGGCGGGCTGGTTGGGATCGGCGGCGCTGCGCAGGGCCAGCAGCACGCTGCGGTCAAAGACCAGCGTGTCGCCCTCCAGCACCTCGCCGGTCAAAATCAGAAAGGCGACCAACAGCCCGGCGACCGCCGACAAACCGATCAACATCCCCGGCGGGCCGCTGAACCGCGCCCCCGCTCCTGCCCCGATCCTCAAAGCCGCCCTCCTCGATCCGCTTCAGCGCGCGGACAGAAGCCGGACCGGCGCCCCCGCCTGCCACGCCAGGATGTCGTCCAGGGCGTCGCGGTAGAACACCGCGTAATTCTGCCGCGTCACATAGCCCAGATGGGGGGTGAGGACCGTGTTGGGAAGATCCCGCCATGGGCTGTCGGCGGGCAGCGGCTCCACCGGGAAGACGTCGATGCCCGCCCCGCCGATTCGCCCCTCGCGCAGCGCCGCCATCAAGGCCGCCTCGTCCACCAACCCGGCGCGGGAGGTGTTGACGAACAGGCCGGTCGGCTTCATCGCCGCGAACTCCGCCGCGCCGACGATTCCTTGAGTCCGCTCGCTCAGCACCAGATGGACGCTGACCACGTCGGAGGAGGCGAACAATTCGGCCTTGTCGAGTCGGGCCACGCCCGCCGCCGCCGCCCGCTCGTCGGTCAAATTGGGACTCCAGGCGGCGACCTCCATGCCGAACGCCTGCCCGACCCGCGCCACCTGGGTTCCAAGCTTGCCCAGCCCGATCAACCCCAGCCGCTGCCCGGCCAGACCATCGGTCAGCCCGGTTTGCCATTGGCCCGCGCGCAGGGCGCGCTCCTCCACCGTGATCCGCTTGGCCAGGGCCAGAATCAGCCCCCAAGTCAGTTCGGCGGTCGGCGTGCCGACCATGCCGGTGCCGCTCACCGGAATCCCGCGCGCGGCGCAGGCGTTCAGGTCGATGGCGTTGTTGCGCGCGCCTGTCGTCACCAGCAGCTTCAGGGCGGGCAAGCGGTCGATCAACGCCGCCGGGAAGGGCGTGCGTTCCCGCATGATGACCAGAACGTCAAAGGGCGCCAGCGCCGCCGCCGCCGACTCAAGATCGGCGAAAGGCTGGTCGAACACCGTCAGCGCGCTGCCCGGCGGCAAACGCGACCAATCGGCCAGATCACGGGCGACGGATTGGTAATCGTCGAGAATGGCGACCGACAACGGCATGGGCCAACCCCTATTGTATGAAGACAAACGGCGGCGGGTCGCCCCGCCGCCGCGCCGGAACGAGAGACGCTTACTTGCCGAAATAGGGCGCCAGATTGGTCCGGATGCGGTCAAGCACCGGAACCGCCTCAGCCGGAACGACGAAAGGCTGGCCGGTGATGGTTTCCCCCGCCTCGATGTAGACCCGCGCGGCTTGCAGCACGACGTCGCCGGGGATCTCCGGGATGTCCTGGGTGTAGGGGTCGCACCGCGCCGTCACCCAACTGCGCACGAAATCCTTGTCGAAGCTTTCCGGACGCTCGCCCGCCGCGAAACGCTCCGGGTAGCTGCCCGCGAACCAGTAGCGCGAGCTGTCGGGCGTGTGGATTTCGTCGGCCAGCAGAATGTTGCCCGCCTCGTCAAAGCCGAACTCATATTTGGTGTCGACCAGGATCAGGCCGCGTTCGGCGGCCATGGCGCGACCGCGCGCGAACAGGGCCAGCGCCTTGTCCGACACCTCGTCCCACTGGGCGCGGGTCAGCAGCTTCTGCCCGACGATCTCGGCGGCCGTCAGCTCCTCGTCATGGCCCGCGTCGAAGGCCTTGGTGGTCGGCGTGATGATCGGCGTGGCCAGACGTTGGTTTTCCCGCATCCCGTCGGGGAAATGGTGGCCGTACATCTCGCGGCGGCCCTTCTTGTACATCGACCAGATCGACGTGCCGGTGGTGCCCGCCATATAGTCGCGGACGACGATCTCCACCGGCATGATGGTCAGCCGCTTGGCCACCACGACGTTGGGATCGGGGTATTCCAGGACGTGGTTGGCGCAGATGTCCTTCGTCGCTTCAAACCAGAAACGGGCGGTCTGGGTCAGCACCTGGCCCTTGAACGGCAGCGCCGTCAGGATGCGGTCGAAGGCCGACAACCGATCCGTGGTGATTAGAATCCGTCGCCCATCGGAAAGATCGTAGTTTTCTCGCACCTTCCCACGGTAATGATTGGGAAGCTCCGGGATGAAGGCGTCCTTCAGGACGTTGGTCAGGTGCGGGGCGAGCAGGGCGGTGTCAACCATGTGTTCCGAATCCGGCAAAACAAGAGGGCGGCATGATACCCCAAACCGCGCCGGGAACCATGGCGGTAATTTCCAAGGGAGGAACGCTTCGCATGCATGACGATGGCTATGGTTTACCGGCGGGTGTCATTCGCGTCTGGTTCGCCGATCTGCGGGCCTTGAGCGGGCGGCTGCCCGAGCTGCGCGCCCTGCTGACCCACGACGAGGTCGAACGCGCCCAACGCTTTACCATGGAGCGGCTGACCAACCGCTTCATCCTGCGGCGCGGGCTGTTGCGGGTTTTGCTGGGCCGCTGCACCGGGCAGGCCCCCGGCGCGTTGCGCTTTGACTATGGATCGCACGGCAAACCGTCGCTGGTCGGCGGCGGCCCCGCCTTCAATCTGGCCGACAGCGAGGATTCGGTCGCCATCGCCGTCGCCGCCGAGGGGCGAATCGGCGTGGACATCGAACGGCTGCGCGACATTGAAAGCGCCGACGGGATTTCCGACCGCTTTTTCCACCCGACTGAATGCGCCGCCCTGCACGCTCTGCCGCCGGACCAACGCAACGAAGGCTTCCTGTTGGGTTGGACCCGGAAGGAAGCCTTCATCAAGGCCGCCGGAGTCGGGCTGTCGATGCCGCTCGATCAGTTCGCCGTGACCGTGACGCCCGGCCTGCCGGTCGCCGTGCAGGCCATCGACGAGCCGCTGCGCGCCGACGCCGGAACGCCCGACGATTGGTCGCTGTTTGATCGACGGGTCTTGCCCGAGACCATCGCGGCGGTGGCGGCGCGCGGCGTCGGCTGGAGCGTGGAAACCCAGATGGTGGACGAATCGCTGTTCAGCGCCCCGTCTTGACCTCCCACCCGATGCGGGCGGGGTGCTCACCCAGATCAAGCGAGCCGATGATGATCTCGCCCCGGCCCGACAGGGGGATGATTTCCCCCTGCTTCAGCAGGCGGGTTTCGCCGTTGGCCAGCATCAGCCGCGTGCCGTTGCGACTCAGATCCTCGACCACGCAAGCGCCATCCTGCACGCGGATCGCAACATGGCGACGCGAGGCCGACGCGTGGTCGAGAATGATTCCGCATTCCGCCGCCCGCCCGATGACGACCTCGGCCCCCTGATCGGGCAAGGCGATCGTCTTGCCCTGGTGCGTCACGGTGATCCGGCCCGCCGCGCGTGGCAGGCTGCGCGCGTCGATGGTTTCCAATTGGCGCGGCGCCATCGGGATGGTCAGAACCCGCTGTTCGTCGGGGATCATGGCGATCTTGGCGATCAACCCATCGGCCAGCGCGCGCGGAATCCCGGCGGCGCGCAGCCGACGGCCCAACCCGTCCCGCACGTCCGACAACGGAACGCCGGGGGCGGCCAGTTCCGCCGCCGATTTGACCTGATTGAACTCTTCGGCGACCCGCTGAATCAGAAAACTGACCTTGCGACGCCCGAAATCGCTGGTGGCGAGATCAAGCAAGAACCCAAGCCGCGCCGCCGCGCTGCCCAACCGGCTGCTCAACCGCAGCACCGTGTCCTCAAACGGCAAATCGACGCCGCCCAACCCCCACGCCACTTTCCCGCGCTTGGTCAACGCCTCGGCCATCGTCGGGCCGCCCATGAAGCCGTCGAACACGATCATGCCGTCCACGATGGCCTGGAACGCCTTGGCGTCGCTGCCCGTGCGGGTCAGCGGCGTCAGCCCCTCGATCCCGCCGCACAGCCGGTTCAACAGCGCCGCCTGCACGTTGCGGAACCCGCCGCCGCCAACCGCGTTGGACAGGGCCAGCAACGCGTCGGTGTTGGGCAGACGGTCGTCGAGATCGCCGCGCAAGGTCGCCTGCAACGACAAGAGCGCCGAGGCCAAATCGGGAGAATAGCCAATCAGGGCGCGGATCGGTTCGCGACCATCGACGATCTCGGCCAGGAACTCATCGACCAGCCGGGTGTTTTCGGCGTCGCCCTCCTGGTGCAGACGCAGCACCGCCTGGACCTTCGCCCCCCATTCGCGGTGGGGTTCCAGCATGGATCCAAAGGCGTGGCTGATGATGCGGTCGCGCTCCTCCACCGGGCGGTCGATGGACGCCGCCAGCAGGCCGCTGATTCCGCCGCGCGCCAAGGCTTGATCGTAGGGCTTCAAACTGTCGGACTGTTGCGCCAACTCCTTCAGCGCGGTGAACAGCCGCATGATCTGATCGTAGCGCTCGGTGGGCTTGATCCCCAGCATCGGCGCTTGGAGCGTCGACAATCGCGTGATCGACGGGTTGAACAGCAGCGCCTCGCGTTCAAAATACCGCAAAGGGAAATAGCGGTGGAGCTGTTCCGCCGGAATGACTCCCTGATCGTCCCAGTAGCCGCGCAGCAAGCGCAGCAGCGTCATCCGGCTTTCAAAGGAAAAGATCTGGAGAACGTCGGTGCAGAGGTTGGCGTCGTTGATGGTCGAAATGGTGGTCAGCTTGCTGCCACCCGCCGATGATTTTTGGAAGATCGTTTCTTCTTTGCCAACGCCGTTCACCTTGACGACGCGGACCACCGGGAATTTGGCAAGACGCAGCAGATAGCCGGCGCGTTCCGTCGCCGCCTTTTCATCGTCGAAAACGCCGTCGATGTTGGGTTTGCCCCCTTGCTCGACCACCACCTCGAAGCGCACGTTGCGCCGATTCGACATCGCCATCCCGCCCCCCGGCCGGTCTTTGTCCGGCTACGCCCACGTCTGGGATTTCCAGCGCATTTTCTTCAAAACAACTCTATGACAAGGCAATCGACGGAACAACACGCCTTGCCGCCGGGCTGCGCCCGAACTGATGGAAAAACCTGATGGACGCGACGTCATCCTCCCGCTCCCATCCTGCGATCCGGCTGATCGCCGGTGTCTTGATCGCTCTGATTGGCCTGGGAAACGCCGCCGCAGCGCCGCCGGACGACGCCATCGCACGCCAAGGTTTTCAAACCGGGTCGGTCGGTTACGTATTGTTTAGACTCGACAGCGGGGCGGTTGTGGAGGAGCGGCAGGCGGATCGCCTGTTCATCCCGGCCTCGGTCGCCAAACTGCCTACGGTGGCCGCCGCGCTCAGCGTGCTGGGGGCCGACCACCGTTTCACCACCCGCCTGCACGCCAATGGCCCGATTCAAGCCGGGGTTCTGCGCGGCGACCTGATTTTGCAAGGCGGCGGCGACCCGTCCTTGTCCAGCGAGGGGCTGAGCCAACTGCTCGCCGGGCTGCGAAGCGCCGGGGTCACGCGGGTGACGGGCCGGTTCCTGTACGACGTCGGCCAATTGCCCGAATTGTCGGAGATCGATCCCGGCCAACCCTGGGCCGCGCCCTACAACACCGGGGTCGGGGCCTTGTCGGTCAATTTCAACCGCGCGCAACTGGCCTGGACGCGCGGGGCCAACGGCGTGGTGACGGCGGGCTTGTGGTCGGTCGCCGACAGCGGGCGCACGCCGCTGGACAGCGCCACGGTCAGCCTTGCCCCCAACGGCGCCATCCCGCCCCTGCCCAACGGTCCCGACCGCTGGCTGTTGCCGCAAAAGCCGGACGGCAACGGGCGGTTGTGGCTGCCAGTGGTCCGGCCCGGTCTGACCGCCGCGTCGCTGTTCCGCCGTCTGGCCGCCGACGCGGGCGTCAGCCTGCCCGCTCCGCAGCCGGGCCGCGCGCCAACCACAGGTGAAAACCACGTCCTCGCCACGCTGGACAGCCCGCCGCTGGCCGAATTGGCGCGGTCGCTGCTGCGCTATTCCAACAATCTGTCGGCGGAGATGATCGGGCTGGCGACCGCCCGCCGGATTGACCCGACCATCGACCGGCTGGGTTCGTCGGCGTTGCTGCTGCAAACTCTGCTCACCCGACAAAACGACGCCGGAGCGGAAGGGCGAGCGAAGACCAAGCCCGCCGACTGGCAGGGGTTGCGGCTGGTCAACCATTCCGGGCTTGGCGCCGGCTCGCAAGCGACGCCCCGGCAGATGGCGGCGCTGCTGCGGCTGGGCGGTCCGCCTCTGTTGGGCTTGCTGCCGGGGGAAGAGGACGGCAAGGCGCTGCCACCCGGCGTTCACGCCAAGACCGGCACCTTGTCCTTCGTCAAGGGGCTGGTCGGCGCCGTGAGCACGGCCAGCGGCCAGACCTTGGGCTTCGCTCTGTTCATCACCGACGCCGAACGCCGCCGGGCGCTGGACGCCGCGCTCGACCGCCGGGTGACGGAACCACCCGCCGAGGCCCGCGCTTGGGCCATCCGCGCACGCGCGCTGCAAAGCGACCTGCTGGCCGATTGGATCGGGCGTTTCTAACCTGAGCTGGGCGCATCAGACGGCGAACAGTGCTTGGAAATGGCAGCGGTGGAAACTTTTGACCCATTGATCGGCCAAGGAAAGTCCTACCCCACCAACCCCGACATCACGGCGCGCAGTTGCGCCGGTTTCACCGGCTTGTTCAGCACCAGGCAATCGGCGGCCTTGGCCTCGTCGGCCAATTCGGGGGTGCGGTTGGCGGTGATGAGGATGGCGGGCAGGTTGCGACCGCAGGCGGCGCGCAGGCGGGTCACTTCGTTGACGCCCAACGCGCCGTCGTCCAGGTGATAATCGGCGATCAACAGATCGGGCAGGCGCTCCATCGCCGCCAGCCGGATCAGGGCTTGGTCGCCCGACATCGCCGACACCACATGACAGGACCAGCCGCGCAACAGCGCTTCCATCCCCGCCACCACCGCCGGTTCGTTGTCCAGCACCAATACTGAGGTTCCGGCCAGCCGGTCGGTCAGCGGGCGGGGGGCTGGGGCGCAGAGCGGGCGAACGGCGCGGCGTTCGGCCCCGCGCGGCACGGTGACGGCGAAGACGGACCCCTTGCCGAGCGTCGAGCGGACGGTGATCGGGTGATCCAGCATGCGGGCCACCCGCTCGACGATCGCCAGCCCCAGACCGATGCCCCGGTCGCGCCCGTGGGTGACGGGGGTGTCGAGGCGGCGGAATTCCTGGAAAATCTCGGTGATCTTGTCGGCGGGGATGCCGGGGCCGTTGTCCCACACCTCGATGCGCAAACCCTCGGCGCAGCGGCGGCAGCCGACCACCACCCGCCCGCCCTGGACGTAGCGCAGGGCGTTCGACAGGAAATTCTGCACGATCCGCCGCAACAGCCGCATGTCGCTGCGCACCACCGATCCTGAAGCGACGACGCGCAGCCGGATGCCGCGTTCCGCCGCGATGGCGGCGTATTCGGTGGCGAGCGGCAGCAGCACGCCGCGCAGCGGAAAATCCGTCACCTCCGGCGTCACCGCCCCGGCGTCGAGCTTGGAAATGTCGAGCAGCGCTGACAGCAGATCCTCGACCGAGGCCAAGGCCAGATCGACATTCTCCACCAGCTCGCCGCTGGCCCCTGGCTGCTCCAGATCGCTGAGCGCCGAGACGAACAGGCGGGCGGCGTTCAGCGGCTGCAACAGATCGTGGCTGGCCGCCGCGATGAAGCGGGTTTTCGAGAGGTTGGCCTGATCGGCCTGCGCCTTGGCCTGCTGCAACTGGTCGTTCAGCAGCATCAGCGCGGTTTTTTCCGCCTGTTCGGATTCGCGCCGCCGCGCCTCGTCCTCTTTGATGTCGGTGATGTCGGTGTAGACGCCGACGACGCCGCCGTCGCGGGTCCGCCGCTCGTTCACCTGGATCCAACGGCCATCGGCCAACTGGTTGATGAAGACGCCGCGCATGTCGTGGCGGTGCTCCATCCGTTCGCGCAGCCACAGATCGGGCGGCGGATCGCACACGCCGCCCGCGCTCGCCACCATGGCGACCAGTTCGGAAAAGCGGATGCCCGCCTGGATGCGGTCGGCGACGCCCGGCCAGTAGGACAGATATTTCCGGTTGCACAACACCAGCCGGTCGGCGGAGTCGAACAGGGCGAAGCCCTCGTTCACCGACTCGATGGCCTCGAACAGGCGGGTCCGCATCGTCTCGGCCAGCTCCTTGGCACGGGCTAGGTCGCGGTTGCTGTCCTCCAGCTTGTGCAGGGCGCGTTCAACCTCCAGCGTGCGTTCGCGGATTTTGTTTTCCAGCACGATGGCGGTTTGAAACAGGGAAAAGGCGCCGCCCTGGAAATCCATCGACCGCTCGACCCGGTCCATCAGCACCTTGTTGATGCGCTGGAGCTTGGCGTTTTCCCGCTCCAGATCGGCGACGCGGTCGGCGTCGGATTTCGGGGGGGCGAGCGTCCTCATGCGCCGCGCGCCCCAATCGCCACGCCGGTGAAGGTCTGGTTCACATGCATGCCGTTCACCTGCTCGCCATAGGCGCAGAAGCCGACCACCCGATGGTTGGCCAAGCGCTGGGACATCACCGCGCCCAACTGGCGCTGTTCCATTTCCAAACGCCGCAAAATGCAGTCGCAGCCCAAAACCAGATCGGGCGATCCGACCTCTTCGGCGATGCCGTCCATCAGCGCGTCGAAATTGGCGACGGGATCGACGCCCTCGGCCACGGTCAGGACGATGCCCTCGTCAATGGCGCAAAAGAAGGTCAGGCTTTCGTCGTCGTTCACCTTCTGGATCGAACGGACATGATACTGCCCGCCGACCCGGACGACGACGGGGTGGGAGGCGAAGATCATCGGGGTCAGCGGCTCGCCCTCCAACCCGACCAACCGGGCGTATTCCCGCCCCGCCGGTTCGGCGTTGATCTCGGTGACGATGCGGCGCTGCGGGTCGGCCCCGGTGACGACCATCTTGCGGTCGGAGCTGACGAAATGCTGGGTGCGGAAAACGGTGAAGGGCCGCGTCGTGGTGAACAGCGCGACGACGCCCGCGTTGGCGTGGAACACCCCGTCGTGCAGGACGAAGGTCTGCTCGAAATGCAGATCGTCCCCCGCCGACGCGCCGAACAGTGGAATGTCAATCAGCGCGTTGTGCAGGGCGCTGACCACGGTTTCCTCGCTCATCGACAGCCCGTCGATCAGCAGCATGGCGAAGCTGTCGGCCTCGCTCCCCATCGGCGCCGCGCGCGCGGCGAGCGCGCGGTCGCGGCGGGTCAGCAGGGACCGGGCGATCACCGTGCTGTCGGCGATCTCGAAACGATCCACATGATCGACCAGCGCGGTGACGACGGAAAAATCTTCCGACGGAAAACCGACGGCGACCAAGGAGCCGGAGATGTAGCCGAACGGCCCGATTTCCCCCGCCGTGGTGCAGCCGATCACCGGCACCGCGCCGAATTCAGCCGACAGCGCGTCGGCCAGGGCGGCGCGGTCATGGCAGGGCGCGCAAAAGACGACCACCAATTCCAGCGCCTCCCCGCCCAGCCCGGCATGAAGTTCGCGCGCGGCGGCGCGCGGATCCTCGGCCTGCGACATGGCGCGCGGGATCTCGCTTCCCCGGCGGGGCTGCGCGGCGGCGGTTGGTTCCGGCATGGCCTCTCCCTCGGCTCGGGACTCCGGCTCGGCCAGGGTACTCCAGGGATGGCGGCGGGCAAGGCCGTTTCGTGGGCGGGTGAATGCTACCATGGTCGAACGACGCGCCTTTCCAAACCCGTGCCAATCCTTTTACGCCGATGGTCTTACAGGGCGTCCGCCGCCGTCGGCCTTGGCAAGTCCGAGAACTCCTCGTCCGTGAACAGCCGGGACTTGGCGGTGAAGCGGACGCCATCGGGCGCCTCCAACGAGAAGCCGCCGCCGCGCGCCTGTATCACATCCAGAATGACTTGGCTGTGTTCCCAATAGGAAAAGGTCGAATCCGCCATGCAAAAGGGCGTCGTTCCGGCGTAACCCAAACACAGATCGCCGCCGCCCATGCGGAATTCGCCGCGCGGCAGGCACAGCGGCGCGGTGCCGTCGCAACAGCCGCCCGACAGATGCAGAAGCAGCGGCCCATGCTTGGCCGCCAGCCGGTCGAGCAGGGCGAGCGCGTCGGGCGTCGCGGTGATTCGCTCCACCATCTTTGGATCTCCTGGTCGGAAAAAAGGCCGCGAACGGAAAAAGGGCCGGGGTTTTGACGCCCCGGCCCAGTTTTACCCGATGGGGAGGAGTACGCTTAGAAGAAACCAAGCGCCTTCGGGCTGTAGCTGACCAGCAGGTTCTTGGTCTGCTGGTAGTGGTCGAGCATCATCTTGTGCGTCTCGCGGCCAATGCCGGACTTCTTGTAACCACCGAAGGCGGCGTGCGCCGGGTACAGGTGGTAGCAGTTGGTCCACACGCGACCGGCCTGGATGCCGCGACCCATGCGGAAGGCGCGGTTGCCGTCACGGCTCCACACGCCGGCGCCCAGACCAAACTCGCTGTCGTTGGCGATGGCCAGCGCCTCTTCCTCGGTCTCGAAGGTGGTCACGGCGACGACCGGGCCGAAGATTTCTTCCTGGAAGATGCGCATCTTGTTGTGGCCTTCCAGGATGGTCGGCTGAACGTAATAGCCACCTTCCAGCTCGCCGCCCAGATGGGCGCGCTCGCCGCCGATCAGCACCTTGGCGCCTTCGGCCTTGCCGATTTCGATGTAGGAGAGGATCTTCTGAAGCTGCTCTTCCGAAGCCTGGGCGCCGATCATGGTGCCGCCGTCCAGCGGATGGCCCTGGGAAATCTTGGCGACGCGTTCCACCGCCAGCTTGATGAAGCGGTCGTAGATCGACTTTTGGATGAGGACGCGGCTCGGGCAGGTGCAGACTTCGCCCTGGTTCAGGGCGAACATCGCGAAGCCTTCCAGCGCCTTGTCCAGGAACTCGTCGTCCTGCGCCATCACGTCTTCAAAGAAGATGTTCGGCGACTTGCCGCCCAACTCCACCGTCGAGGGGATGATGTTTTCCGAGGCGTATTGCAGGATCAAGCGGCCGGTCGAGGTTTCGCCGGTGAAGGCGATCTTGGCGATGCGCTTGTTGGTGGCCAGCGGCTTGCCCGCTTCGATGCCAAAGCCGTTGACGACGTTCAGCACGCCGGGCGGCAGCAGGTCGCCGATGATGTCCATCAGAACCATGATGGCCATCGGGGTCTGTTCGGCGGGCTTCAGCACGATGCAGTTGCCGGCGGCGAGCGCCGGGGCGACCTTCCAGGCGGCCATCAGCAGCGGGAAGTTCCAGGGGATGATCTGGCCGACGACGCCCAGCGGCTCGTGGAAGTGATAGGCGTAGGTGGTGTCGTCGATCTCGGCGATCGAGCCTTCCTGAGCGCGGATGCAACCGGCGTAGTAGCGGAAATGGTCGATGGCGAGCGGGACGTCGGCGGCGCGGGTTTCGCGGATCGGCTTGCCGTTGTCCAGCGTCTCGGCGAGCGCGATGATTTCCAGCCGCTCTTCCATGCGGTCGGCGATCTTCAGCAGCAGGTTCGAGCGTTCGGTCGGCGAGGTGCGGCCCCAAGCGTCCTTGGCCTTGTGAGCGGCGTCCAGCGCCAGCTCGATGTCGGCGGCCTGCGAGCGGGCGATCTCGCACAGGGCCTTGCCGGTGATCGGCGTCAGATTGGTGAAGTATTGGCCGTCCACCGGGGCGACCCACTGACCGCCAATGAAGTTGTCATAGCGGGGGCGGAGGGCGATTTGCTTTTGCAGCGTGTCGAGAGCCTGGTGGAGCATTTGCCGTTTCCTCTCTGGATGGCGAGCCGGTGATGGTCCGGCCCGGCGCGTTTGTCGACGCCATTCATCCAACGAGAGGGGGTATACGGTAAATTGTACTATGGGATGAGACGCTGGGAGGGGAGACGGCGGGGGAACAAGATGGCTTGGGCGACGAACAATCGTCAGGCCGGAACCGCCGCGCGTTGGCGCCCCGCCGCCTTGGACAGATCCGCCCCCTTCAGGGTGGCGAAGCTGGTCTTGATCCCGGTCAGATCGGTGCCGGTCAGCAAGGCTCCGGCCAGGCTGGCGTCGCGCAGGTCGGCCCCGGCCAGCCGGGCGTTGGTGAAGTTGGTCGGCCACACGCGGCTGCCGTCGCCCGACAGATCGACGCCGCGCAGCCGCGCCCGCCACAGCTTGGCCCCGGTCAGGTTGGCCCCTTCCAGATTGCAGCCGGACAAATCGGCGCTGGTGAAATCGGCGTCGCGCAGATCGCAAAAGGACAGATCGGCCATCGCCAGCTTGGCCCCGGAGAAATCGGCCCCGCGCAGGCCGCAAAAACGCATCACCGCCCCGCACAACAATTGGTTGGCGAAGGAATAGCCGCGCAAATCAATGCGCTGCAATTCGATGCGCTCGCCCTTTTTGCCGTCCTTGTCCACCCAACGCTGATGTTCGGAAATCAAATCCGCCATGCGGGCCGCCGTGGTGGTCAGGCCGGTGCCGTCCACGTCGATGCCCTTGCGTTCCAGGGCCGTGCGCAACTCCTCGTTCAGACGGGCGCCGCACATCAGCACGCCGTCGAGCGTGACCTTGCGCATCGTGGCGTCGGTCAAGTCGGCGCCAATCAGGATGGCGCCGCTCAGATCGCTGCCGGTGAAGTCGGCCCCGGACAGATCGCTGCCGGAAAAATCGCATTGAGCCATTCGACAATCAGTCAAGATCGCCTGGGTCAGCGCGCAGCCGACAAAGGTCGTGCTGCCGTCGGCGTTGCCGCCCGCCCGGCGGTCGCCCGCCTCGATCATCATGCCGCGCCGCAGATCGGCGCCCTGGAGGTTGGCGTTCTGCAAACGCGCGCCGTCAACCCGCGCCCCGCGCAAATCGACATTTTGCAATTGCGCGCCGCTGAGATCGGCGCGCGACAGGTCGGCGCCATACAGATCCGCGCGGGACAACACGGTGCCCATCAGCCGCGCGCGCGACAAACCGGCCCCGGTCAGCTTGGCGCCCGCAAGGTTGATGCGGCTCAAGCCCAAGCCGGTCAGATCAAAAAAGCTGAGATCGGCGCGGCGCCCCTGCCCCAAGGGATCGCGCAGCAACCACTGCTGATGCTTGACCAGAGTGTCGCGTACGGCGCGCAAATACCGCTCGTCCATCATCGGATGGATCCGCCCCGGCACTGGATGCAACGATTCCGCAGACACGTCACAGGGCGCGCGCCTTTCCGAATGGCAACAATGAGCATACTGAGTTGGTGGATATTACCGGATTGGAAGAAACCCGGAAAGGGCGGATCCATGACCGATCCGCGATGATTTCAAGATTCTTTTGTTATACCCACAATCTTCCAGCTTGCAAAACGCCGCTGACGCTTGGTCACAAGCGCGTGAAGCGGATGCGTCCGCCCTTGGGAAAAACGTCTCCCCGGCCAATATCCGATGAACGGATCCGCAACGGACCCAACACACGACCGCAAAGGGAGATCTTCGGCATGGGCTGCGGTGACAAAACCAAGGACGACTGGAAGCGCGATCTTTCCCCCACCCAATTCCGCGTCCTGCGGGAGCATGGCACCGAACATCCCGGCTCCAGCCCGCTGAATCACGAGAAACGCACGGGTCTCTATCAGTGCGCCGGGTGTGGTCAACCGCTTTACAGCAGCGCGGCCAAATACGACAGCGGGTCGGGTTGGCCCAGCTTTTGGGAGGCTTTGCCGGGCGCCATCGCGACCTCGACCGATTTCAAGCTGGCCTATCCGCGCACTGAGGTGCATTGCGCCCGCTGCGACGGGCATCTTGGCCACCGTTTTGACGATGGGCCGCAGCCGACCGGAAAACGCTATTGCATGAACGGCGTGGCGCTGAGCTTCGCTCCCCGCGATGAGACGGGCGACTGAACGCGAACAGCGGCGGCGCGCCGTCGCGTTGCGACCGCGCCGCCTTTTGCCTCTAAACTGTGTTAAATCACCACCAAAAAATTACAAGCCGGACACATGGACTCGGTGGTACAATCGACCGGATGCGACGCGGTGTCGCGGCGTGTGACATGGCGCGACGTTGCGGCGATTGGGTGGATGAATGGTGGTTTCCGCCGAGTTTTTGGGGATGCTGCTGCTGATAACCAGCGCCGCCGCGCTTGGTCTGTCCATCGTCATCGACGTTGGCCGGGTCAGCGCCGAAAAGGCGCGTGAGGCGATGGCGCAGCGGACCTACGAGAAAAAGCGCGCCGCTCTGGCCGAGTGGCGGCAGAAGACCGAACGCAAGCGTGTCGATCTGACGACGCTTCAGGCCCGCTTGACCGAATTCAACGGACGCCGCCACAAGACGCAAAGCGAATTGAAGGCCCTGGAATATTCGAAAATTGAACTGGTCCATGAGGTTGGCGACGCTGACGGCGACCCCGACGTCTATTGGGCGCAACTGGCGGTCAGCGCGGAATTTGCCGAACTGGACCGCAAGGAGATCGTGTTTTCGCGCCAGATCTGGGAATACCGCAACGTCGTCCACATCCTGGCCAGCTCCACCGATCAAGCGCATGGAACCTTGCTTATGGCCTTTGGCAAGCGCAACGGTGTGGTGACGTCGCCGGTCGTTCCCTTGGCCCTGGCCCCGGACCCTACGGCGGAGAACGGCGACTCATGACCGGGATGATGCTGTATTTCGCGCTGGGCTTGATGGTTTTAACCGTTCTGTCCAATCGTTACTGGCGCCGTCAGCTCGTGCTGACGAAAATCTCCAACTCCAAGTTGAAGGACAAGGTGGACGACGTGACGCGGGAGGTCGCCGATGTCGCCTCTGATTACGCCCAGCTTGCCCATCATTCTGCCGAGATGGAAAAGCGTGTCCAGAAGGCGGAGGTCGATCTGCAAGCCGCTCTCGTCGAGTTTGAAAAGAAAAAGGACGCTCCGCTCGACCGTTATTTCGTTTTTGACCGGCAGGAGCCACGGCCCGGTCGGTTTTGGGAGGTCGCGGTCCGCTGCTCGCCGTCCAACAGCGTCGAATCGCGCGGTCAGAGGGGCTGGAGCGGCGTGCGGCGCTATCTGTTGGTGGCCGATGGCGAGCGTGACGCCCGCGATCGCGTCACCTCCCGCTTTCAGCGGCGGGCGGGGTTTGAGGTGGTTGAGGTCGCCGGATGCCGCCTCAGCGGCTTGTCGGTCAACCGCATCGCCGAACTCAGCACCTTTCGCAAACCGGGCAAGGAAAATCCCGACGGCGATGGCGCCGCAAAGGGAAACGCCAAGCCGCCGCGCAACAAAACAACGGTGGCTCGGTCGTAGGCGCGCAGCCCGGTTGTCGCATTCTGGTCGGTTGGTCATGACAGCCCGATGACACGCGGCGGGGCTGCTTATTTCTGTTGTTTCCCCGTGATTTAAAATGCTTCCCTGCACGGCGCGAGAGGTGTGGCCGGGCAATGGGGTTGGCAAGCTATGGATGATGTCGGTCGGTCGGGGGTGTTGCCAGCCCTTGCCAGTCTGTGTTTGCTGGCGCTGTTCGTCGTCGCCGGGATGGCCGCCCTGCCGCTGCGCGGGGCGCCGCCCAACCTGTCCTTCGTTCCGGTCGCCCCGGAAACCTTGCCGCCGCTGAACGGCGTCTTTCCGGTGCTGACGTTGCGGCCCGACCGTTCGACCATCCGGTCGGGCTACGCGAGTCGCGACCCGGATGGCCGGATCCGCGTGACCCTGTATGACCCTTATGAGCCGTTGCTGGCCATGGCCAGCGAAGGGGTGCTCCTCTCCGCCGATTTGCGCGCCCTGTGGCTGCTGGCGACCGACGAGGAGCGGGCGCGTCTGCGCGCTGGAGTCACCGCGCTGGCCCTGTCGCTGCGCCAATCCGCCGACGCCATTTTGCATTCGCCGGAATTCACCAACGATTACCGACCGCTGTTGCAGGACGCCGCGCGCAGCGCCATCGAAACCGCGTGGAAACACCCCTCCACCCGCGCGGCCTATGACGAGATGCTGCGCGGGGCCGAACCCATCCTGCGCGACGTCGCCGCCCGCGAGGTTCGCCCGCTGCTGCTGCGTCGGCTCGACGGGTTGCTGTGGGACATCGTGCAGGCGAACGTCGGCACCGTGTTCAGCGTCTTCAACGCCCGCCCCTGGAACACGGCGCCGGTCGAGCAGGCGGTGGAAGCCGCGCTGCGCGACATGCGCGACCAAGGCGTTCTGGAGCGCGCCGTCGCCCAGGTGATCGAGGCGCGGCAGACCAAGGCCTTCCTGCAACTCTTCGCGGGCAACGCCATCGACGCGCTGGCCGCCGACCACCGCATCGAGGAAACCCTGCTGCGTTTGGCCACGGATCCGCGCATGGCCCGCTATCTGGCCCCGATGGGACCGGCGAGCAGCGATCTGTCCTTGATGGCGCCGCGCATCCTGTTCGGCACGCGCGAGGGCGGCGATTTGAACGCGGTGGCCGCTTACACCTTCAACGGGCTGGTTGGCGGCCATCCCGGCCCTGTGGTGATCCTGATGACTCCCCAGCAGCGCGACGCCATGGTGAGCGTCGATTCCAGCGTGCCCAAGATTCTGGTGCGGAGCGCCACGCCGTGACGATGCCCATTTCCCCCCTCGCCGCCCCCACCGGGGCTGACATCGTCATTGAAAACCTGACGATTTCCCGACCCGGCGGCGGACGGGTGCTGAACGAAACCAACCTTGTGATGCGCGCGCACGAGGTTGTGTTGCTGGTCGGCCCCAGCGGCGGAGGCAAATCGACCATCGTCAAGCTGCTGGGCGGCCTGCTGGAGGTTGGCGAGGGCGGTTGGACCGTCACCGGCAAATTGCGGCATGGCGACCGGACCATCGACCTCAGCCGCGAGCGCAGCGACATCGGCGGCATCGTCTTTCAGGATCACGCGCTGTTCGACGATCTGTCGGCCATCGAAAATCTGCGCATCGCCGCCGACCACGCCACCAGCACGCACCCGTCATTGATGGGCGACGCCACCGCGCTGCTGGCCGACGTTGGGCCGGACAAGCGCATCGCCGCGTGCAGCGGCGGGCAACGCCAGCGGCTGGCCATCGCCCGCACCGTGCTGGCCGACCGTCCGGTCCTGCTGTTCGACGAGCCGAACTCCGGCCTCGACGTCGTGTCGGCCCGGCGCTTGGGCGAGCTTATTCGTGGCCTGTGCCAAGTGATGGGCAAACCGGCGTTGATCGTCGCCCACCACGTCAAGGATCTGCTGCCCATCGCCGACCGCGTTCTGCTGCTCGACACGCGCGGGCGCCGGTTGATCGAGGTGCCGCCCGACGCCGATCTGGTCGAAGCCGAACTGGTCAAGACCGGCGTGGACGAGGCGCGCGGCTCCGCGCCGCTCGCCCGAAATCCGTGGCCGGCCTCCATCGGTCGGCGCTCGCGGTTGCATTGGTTTCTGCGCTATCTGGCCGAATATTTCTGGGTGCTCTGCGCCTCCCCCTTGATGTTGATCTATATGGGGATGGGGGCGCTCATCATGGGCTTTGTGTCCATGTGGTTCGGCTTCAATTACAACTCCTTCGGCGGCTTCCTGAAATCGGTGCTGCATGACGAGACTCTGGTCGGCGTCGGGTTGGTTCAGGCCACCGTCGCCGTGCCGCTCATCAGCAGCATCCTGTTCGTCGCCCGCAACAACGCCATCATCGCCGCCGACATCGGCAACCGCGTGTTGTCGTCGCAGTTCAAGGCGATGGACAATCTGCAAATCCCGGCGCGCGGCTACATCTTCACCGCCATTGTCCTGAACATGGTGGTTGGATCCGGTCTGCTGCTGGTGGTGTCGTTGGCGGTGGCGAGCTGGGGATCGATGGAAACCTGGCATCTGCTGTTCCCGCAACAGCACCGGGAATTGTGGCAGGACCATTTTTTCCGCAAGCTGCTGCTCAACGGGCTGACGCCGTCGCCCAAAATGGGCTGGGTTCTGCTGAAGGTCGCCTTGAGCGGTCTGCTGGCCAGCGGCATCGCCATCGTCATCGGCATGCGGCCCAAGGATTCGGTCATCGCCATCAACACGGCCATCGCGCAGTCGATCATCGCGGGCGTCACCGTCACGCTGATGGTCCACGCCGTGGTGTCGGTGCTGACGCTGACCTTTTGAGCGGATGACTTTTTGGGCAAGGCGGCGTTGGTATGCGACGCCGCATACGATCTTGCCGCAACTGCTCATCGGCTGTAGTTAGAATGAACGGTTTTGGGAGGTGACACATGTCCGGTGATGACAATCCGTCTTTGACGCAGGCGGGCGCCGCCCAACCGACCGGGGCGTACCGCGCCGCCGGTGGCACCACCACGATGGCGGCGCTGGCTTTGGTCGCCGCCGTGACCTCGCCCTTCTGGTCGCCGCCGCTGTTCAAGCTGCTGCACCTGCGCACCCCCGCCGCCGCGACCACGGCGCGGCAGGATGTGGACATTGGGCGTCTGAACCAGTCTGTGGCCGATCTCGAACGCAAACTGGCCGAGGTCAACGCCAACCTCGTCAAGGCGCAGCAGGATTCCGCCGCCGCCAAAACGGCGCAGGCCGCCGCCGAGTCGCGGGTCGGTCTGGTCGCCCTGGTCCAACTGCAATCGGCGCTGCGCCGTCCCGGCCCGTTTGATGTCGAGTTGGCGCTGGTCCGCGCGTCCAACCGCGAGCTTGGTCCGCTGGCCCCGGCCTTGGAGGCGCTCGACAAGCAGGCTTCAACGGGCATCCTGGTTGGCTCCCAGCTTCGCACCGAGTTCAACGAGTTGGCCGACGAGTTGACCCGCCGCGATTACAAGGTGATTCCCATCGCCTGGATGAACTCCCTGCTGGGTCGTCCGGCGCCGGGCGCGGAACCGGCGGGCGTCTTCCCGCCGGTGGAACGCGCCTCCGTCCTCGCCGACCGGGTCAAGGACCGGCTGGGAAGCAACGATCTGTCGGGCGCCGTCAACGAGTTGGCCTCGATGAGCGGCGACGCGGCGGCTTTGGTCGAACCTTGGGTGAACGAGGCGCGCGCCCGCATCGCCGCCGACGCCGCCATCGCCAAGCTGGGCGACCGCATCGCCACCGCGTTGACCCGCCCATGACCATCCGCCGCCGCCCCGGCTTTGCCGCCGCCGCGCTGTTGTTGGCGTCGGCCCTGTCCGGGCCGGTGGCGGCGCAATCCGCCGTGCTGCCCCCCGCCGAGACGTTGAAACCGGCGACGGAGGCGCCCTTCGCGGTGCTGCCGCCGGTCAAGATGTATCCGCCCAAGGATCCGGCGGCGGGCGGCGTCCTGGACGTCTACAGCCGTTACATGTTCGCGATGAACAAGGCGGTCTACGGCAAGATCGACCAACTGTCCGCCTGGTGGCAGGGACCGCAGGCTGCGGCCAAACCCGCCGCGACGGCCAGCGGCGGCGGCAGCCTGACCAACGTGGTGGCCAATCTGGTCAACGAACCCGTGACCGCCATCGCCGCACTGGCTGTTGGCGATTTTGGCAACAGTTGGCGGTCGGTGGAGCGGTTCGGCATCAACAGCACCATCGGCGTGCTCGGCTATTACGACACCGCGACCAGTTGGGGCTTTCGCCCGGCCCACACCGACGCGGGCCTGAGCCTGTGCAGGGCCGGGGTTGGCGAGGGCGGCTATGTGGTCCTGCCCTTTGTCGGCCCGCGCACGGTGCGCGACGCGGTGGCCGACGTCGTGCTGACCAACGCCGTGCTGTGGGTGGCGGCGGGCAGCCTGTTCGGCACCGGGGCCAGCCTGCAAACCATCGCCATCGCCGAAACGGTGGAGATTGTCGCCGACGTCGTCGCCACCCGCCAGATCGACCCGCAGGCCAAGGCCATCGGCTTCACCGATTACACGACGACGCGCGACCGCTACCTCGCCCAACGCCGCGCCCGCTGCGCCGCGCTGCGCGGCGATCCGGCGCCGCCGCGCAAGGTGGGATGAGCCGTCCCGTGCCGGTGGTTCTGGAAAGCGCCCGCCTGCGGCTGCGGCCCTGGCGCGATGACGATCTCGACTCCTTCGCCGCGCTGTCCGCCGACCCGGCTGTGATGGAGCATTTGTTGCCGCTGCCGGATCGGCAGGCGAGCGACGCGCTGGCCGCGCGCGTCCGCCAGCACCACGCCGATCACGGGTTCGGCTTTTGGGCCGTCGAGCTTCCCGGCGTCAGCCCCTTCATCGGTTTTGTCGGCTTGGTCCATGTGACCTACCCGGCGCCTTTCACGCCAGCGGTCGAAATCGGCTGGCGGCTCGGCTCGGCTCATTGGGGCCATGGCTACGCGACCGAAGCCGCCCGGCTGGCTTTGCGGGATGGCTTCACGCGCCTTGGCTTGGCGCAGATCGTCGCCCTGACCGTTCCCGCCAATCAGCGTTCCCGCCGGGTCATGGAGCGGCTGGGGATGACGCGCGACGAGCGGGATGATTTCGACCATCCACGGGTTCCCGACCAGCACCCGCTGAAGCGCCATGTCCTCTACCGCCTCAAGCGCGAGGCGTGGGAAGGCTGAGGGCCGCCCTTCCGGCTGGACAAGCGGGCGCGGCGCCCTATGTCACGCGCCATGACACGCATCCCCGCCTTGATGGCGCCGCTGATCCTGACCTTGACCGCCTGTTCCGGCCCGGCCCTGCTTGACGCGGTCACGCCGCGTTCGGGCTATCGGTTGACATCAGACCTTCCCTTCGCCGCCGATCCGCGTCTGCGGCTTGATCTGTACCAGCCGGACGCGCCGACTCCCGACGGATCGGTCGTCGTGTTTTTCTATGGCGGCAACTGGGAATCCGGGGACAAGGGGCTGTACCGCTTCGTCGCCCAGGCGTTGGCGGCGCGCGGTCACACCGTCGCCGTGCCGAATTACCGGCTTTACCCCGCCGTGCGCTACCCGGCCTTTCTGGAGGATTCGGCGGCGGCGGTGGCGTGGCTGCGCCGCCATGGCGTCGAGCATGGCGTTCCCCCCGGCCCGGTGGCGCTGATGGGGCATTCGGCGGGGGCTTACAACGCCCTGATGCTGGCGCTGGACGACCGATGGTTGGGCGCGCAGGGCTTGGATCCGGCGCGCGACCTCAGCGGCGTGGTCGGGTTGGCCGGACCCTATGATTTCCTGCCGCTGACCAGCGACATGCTAAAGGATCTGTTCGGGCCGGAAGACCAGCGGCCCGACACCCAACCGATCAACCACGCCACCCGACACGCGCCGCCCCTGCTGCTGGCGACGGGGACGGAGGACGACACGGTCTACCCGCGCAACACCCGCAATCTGACCGAGCGGATCCGGGGTTTGGGCGGAGCGGCGCGGGCCGTCGAGTATGACGGCCTCGGGCATCTGCGCATCATCGCCGCCTTCGCCCGCCCCCTGCGCTGGCTGGCCCCGGTCCTGGACGACGTGGACGGCTTCCTGAAAGGGCTGAAGGCGCAGGGATAAGCCGTCCCCCTACTCCACCGCCGCCTGAAACAGGTAGCCCATGCCGTGGACGGTGACGATCCGCGTCGGTTCCGCCGGATCGGCTTCGATCACCCGGCGCAGGCGGCGGACCAGCCGGTCGATGGAGCGGTCGTAGGGCACATTGTCGCCGCGCATCGTCAGATCCAGCAGATCGTCGCGGGTCAGCACGCGCCCCTGATTCTCGACCAGGGCGGCCAGCAAATCGAACTCCGCCGAGGTCAGGCGGACATCCTCGCCGCCCGGATCGCGCAGGCGGCGCTTGTCGAGGTGCAACTCCCACCCCTCAAAGCGCTTGATCCGCCCGCTCAGCGGCTGGGTGGTCGGCGATTGGCCGGGGCGGGCCACCCGGCGCAGCAGGCTGCGGGTGCGGGCCAGAATCTCGCGCGGCTCAAACGGCTTGGTGATGTAGTCGTCGGCCCCGAGTTCCAGCCCGATGATGCGGTCCATCCGATCCGACCGCCCGGTGATGAGGATGATCCCGATGTTGGAGGTCGCCCGCAACTCGCGCGTCACCATCAGCCCGTCCTTGCCGGGCAGCCGGATGTCCAGCAGCAGCAGGTCGATCCGCCCGCGCGCCAGCAGGGCCGACAGTTGGTCGCCATCCCGCGCCAGCATCACCCGATAGCCTTCGCCTTCCAGATAGGACTTCAGGGTTTCGCGGGTGATGGGGTCGTCGTCAACAACGGCGATGGTGTGCATCGTCCCCCACGGAAAAATCGGCTGCGCAAAAGGCCTTGACGCCAAACTAGCCGCTTGCCGCCCGCCCGTCACCCTGCGGATTGTTTGCCTCGCGCGCTGTCATTCATGGTGACAATGTGGCAGCACTTGTCAAAGGCCGGGGACAATGCCATCATTGTCTCCATGACAAATTGGACGCCCGATCTCGCCGGACGCACCGGCCCGCTGTACCGCGTCATCGCCGACGCGCTGGCCGACGACATCGCCAGCGAGGCGTTGCCGATTGGCGCGCGCCTGCCGACCCACCGCGACCTCGCCTTTCGGCTGGGCGTCACCGTCGGCACCGTGACGCGCGCCTATGCGGAGGCGGAGAAGCGGGGTCTGATCGGCGGCGAGGTTGGGCGCGGCACCTTTGTGCAAAGCCCGCGCGCCGCTCTGATTCCCGCGCCCTTCGCGTCCGCCTTCACGCCCAGCGCGCCGTTGCCGGGCGGCGTGGTGATGGGAGGCGGGGGCGGCTCCGCTGTCAACATGACGACGCTTCGTCCCGAACACGCGCTGGCGGTCCAGGCCTTGGCCAACACGCTTGGCGCCATCGGCGCGTCCGGGCAAACCGCCGCCTTTCTCGGCTACGCCCCGCACGCCGGATTGCCCGCCCACCGCGAGGCCGGGGCGGCGTGGCTGGAGCGGCAACACCGGGTGCAAACCACGGCGGACGCCGTGCTGCTCGCCACCGGGGCGCAAAACGCCATGGCGGTGGCGCTGTGCGCCGTGGCCCGGCCCGGCGACATCGTTGTGACGGAACGCCTGACCAACATCGGGGCCAAGACGCTGGCCGCCAACCAGGGCTATCACCTGGAGGGCGTCGCCATCGACGAGCATGGCCTCGTCCCCGATGCCTTTGACAGCGCTTGCCGCCGTCTGGGGCCGAAGGCGCTCTATCTCGTGCCGACCATGCACAACCCGACCGCCGTGGTGATGCCGCAGGAACGCCGGATCGAGATCGCCGCCATCGCCCGGCGTTACGGCGTCATCATCATCGAAGACGACGTGTTCGGCTTCATGGTGCCGGACGCCCTGCCGATCCAGACCATCGCCCCGGACATCACGCTCTACGTCACCAGCCTGTCGAAAAGCGTGTCGGCGGGTCTGCGCGTCGGCTATGTCGTCGCCCCGCCGGAGCTGCGCTCCCGCGTCGAGGCGGCGATCCGCGCCCTGCAATATTCCGCCCCCACCCTGACCGCCGAGGTGGCCAGCCGCTGGATTCAGGAAGGCACGGCCGACCGCATCGTCGATGCCCAGCGCGCCGAGGATCTGGCCCGCCAACGTCTGGCCCGCTCCATCCTGCCGACGGAAACCGTCTACGGACACCCGTCGGCGCAACACATTTGGCTGGTCCTGCCCGAACCCTGGCGGCGCGAGGATTTCATCGCCGAAACCCGTCGGCGCGGCGTGGTCGTGACCGGCGCCGACGCCTTCGCCGTGGGCCGCACCAGCGCCCCCCACGCCGTCCGCGTCGGCCTGTGCATGCCGGGATCCCGCGACGAAGCCGCGCGCGGCCTGCGCGCCATCGCCGATTCCCTGGAAGCCCCGGTGTCGGCGATGCTGTCGATCGTGTGAGCGGGGCGGCGGGTCAGGCGCCGATCAGCCGGTCCAACGCCGCAACGATGATGGTGTTCTTGAGATTTGAGTATCAACGGGTTTAACATATGAGACTGGCGGGCAATTTATAGAGCGAATGTGTCCTTCCGTCGGTTAAAGTTAACGAAGCACCCCATACCAGCAAAGGAATGAATAATGACATCGGCTATCGATTTAGCAATAAATATAATCAAGTACTCCAGTCCACTGGTAGGGATTCTACTGGATGCAGCAGAAAAATCATCTAATTCTGTAAACGCAGCGGCAGACAGCGGAATCGAAAAACTTCAAGAAGAGGTTAATAAAGAGACTATAAAAATGGGTTTTGCTCTTCAACAGGCGAGAATTGCTCAGGAGTTAGCAATTGCAAAGCGTATCGAAAACGCGGATGTGGTGGAAATAGAAGAATTTTATGATGCGTCTGGAAAAGGAAACATAGGTATTTCAGCGGACGCAAACAGTGGAGTCGCGAGCTTTGGCATTGGAGCCGAGGGGAGGCGTGTAGTTAAGCGCATATATCATTTTAAAGGTGGAAACCCTATTGGGACGGAAAGCAATTTTTTCGAGCCGGAAGAAATTTCTTGACTATTTTATAATTTTAAGATTGGCAGCTGCCCGCTGCGTTTTCTAGGTGGAGGAGATGCTCTACGCGTGGCAAATTGACAGTTCGTAGGCCGCAGATAACTGCCCCTATCATCGTCATGGCGGTGAATGTCGGAGCGTGCCATCAGTATGGCCGGTGTTTTGCCAGAGGAAGGCCGCTTGCCTCAACATGGATGTTGGATGAGGCCAGCGCCGCACGGTTTTCATCCAACCAACATTTTTCGCTTAATTCTGCATTCTGCATCGCCAAACCGTGTTCACAAGTCGGCGACAGGTTGAGACTAATTTCCCGCTTCGGGGCGGATACGTCAAACGGCGGGCGCGTGTCGGGCATCCCGTTACTCCAAGCTCATGCGCGTTTAAAATGCCCACAGCCATTGGCAAGATCAAGCGATACCCCTGCCGTCGTCCTTCCCGACCTACTGCGCCCGCATCCGCAGTGGCGACACGCCGAACCAGCGGCTGAAGGCGCGGCTGAAGGCGCTGACTTCGGAATAGCCCAGCAGAAAGCCGATGTCGGCGATGGGGACATGGCGTTGCCGGATGTAGACCGCCGCCAGATCGCGCCGCACCCGCTCCACCAGATCGGAAAAGCTCAAGCCCTCCTCGGCCAGGCGGCGTTGCAGGGTCCAGCGCGCCACGCCCAGCCGGTCGGCGATGTCCTCGACATAGGGACAGCCTTCGGGCAGGCGCGCGCGGATTTCCGCCGTCACCCGGTCCAGCAGCGCTGGTTCGCCGGTGTCGCGCGCGATGTCCACCAGCGTGCCGCACAGCGCGGTCAGCCGGGCCATGTCGCCGCCGGGCATCCGCCGGTCGAGATCGCGGTCGCGCAAAACCAGGGCGTTGGTGCGCTGGCCGAAATGGGCGGGGGCGTCGAACAGGGATTCGTGCTGGCGCCAATGCTCGGGCTTGGGATGCTCGAAATGCACCTCCTCCGGCATCCAGGACGGGCCGAGGCAGGCGCGGACGACGTTGGCGAACATGCCCATGGTCAGTTCGGCGTCCTGCCGCCGCTCGACGATGCGGCCATCCAGGATGCGGTATTCCAACCGCAGCAACCCGTTGTCGCGGACGAAGCGGGTTTCGGTCGCCTGCTGGTGAAAGGGAAAGAGGCGGGCCAGATGCTCCAGAGACGCCCCCAGCGTCGGCGCGGACAGCGCGATGCGCCCGATCAGCCCCAGCATGTCGGGCTGGAACTGGCGACCGAACAGCAGGCCGAAATTGTCGTTGCCAGTTTCCCCCGCCGCCACCTCCATCATCGCTACATAGGCGGCGAGGTCGAGCGCCGAGGTTGGTTGGCCCAGCGCCTTTTCCTCCACCCCGACGCGGTGGAACACATGGTCGGGCTGGCCGCCCTGCTGGGTGATGAAGGCGGCGACCCCGGACGCGGCGGCGGCCAGGATGTTGCGCCGGTTCCCTTGCCCATCTGTTGGGCGGCCTGCGGCGATCTGCCTAGAATTCGATCCGTGCGCCGTCATGACAGACCCTTCCGAAGCCGGTTTGCCGCAACGCAGCAATTGCCGTGCCGAACCCGGTGGCCAGAGTGACAAAATTTGCACGCACTCTCTATTGCACGATAGTCTGACCATTCGCATAGAAACGAAAAGGCCGCCGTCGGGAGAGGACGGCGGCCTTTTCGGATCGGCGTTGTGTTGGTTCGGCCCCGCTTGCCCCCTCCCCGACCCTCCCCCGCTGGTCAGCGGGAGAGGGAGGCTTGAGCCTTGTCGGCGTTCGGCGGAGTTCCCTCTCTCGCCAAAGGCGGGGGAGGGTTAGGGAGGGGGCAAAGGGAGAGAGCGCCTCAGTCGGTCATCGACCGCGCTTCGGCCAAGGCGACGTTCAACAGCGGGTCGCCGTCGCTGCGCAGATCGGCGGTGAAGCGGTAGAACAGATAGCCCAGCGCGAACAACCCGACGAACAGGCCAAACACCAAGGTGTTGAAGTAAATCATCGTGCCGAGCGCCAACACCGCCAGGGCCAGCGAGATGGCCGGGAACACCGGGTAGAAGGGCGCGCGGAACGGACGGGCGAGGTTCGGTTCGCTGGAGCGCAGCTTGAACAGCGCCGCCATGCTCATGATGTACATGACGATGGCGCCGAACACCGACATGGTGACGATGTTGGCGGTCAGCGGCATCCCGCCGATCTGGATCCATTCGTCGGAGAAGACGGCGGCGATGCCGACCGCGCCGCCCGCCAGAATGGCCCAATGCGGGGTCTTGCGGGTCGGGTGGACGGTGGCGAAGATCGGCGGCAGGAAACCGGCGCGCGACAGGGCGAAGATCTGGCGCGAATAGCCCATGATGATGCCGTGGAAGGACGCGACCAGACCGAACAGGCCGATCCACACCAGCATGTGCAGCCAGCCGCTCGATTCACCGACCACCGCCTTCATCGCCTGGGGCAGCGGGTCGTTGATGTTCGACAGCGCCTTCCAGTCGCCGACGCCGCCCGCGAAGATCATGGTGCCGAAGGCCAGGAACACCAGGGTCAGGATGCCGCAAATATAGGCGCGCGGCACGGTGCGGCTGGGATCCTTGGTTTCTTCCGCCGCCATCGCCGCGCCCTCGATCGCCAGGAAGAACCAGATGGCGAAGGGGATCGCGGCCAGAATGCCGCCGATGCTGCCGATGGTGAACGTGTTTTCCCCCGACCAGCCGTTCGCGGTGAAGTTCGCCCAGGTGAAGCCTGGAGTCACCACGCCCATGAACACCAGCAATTCGATGATCGCCAGCACGGTGACGAACAGCTCGAA
>Ga0066602_10000265_pt1 | contig 44425 bp, 43 predicted proteins | sample Higcelweek5metaG_FD_59481 | JGI IMG/M metagenome (GOLD analysis project Ga0066602, IMG submission 59481) | Freshwater pond sediment microbial communities from the University of Edinburgh, under environmental carbon perturbations - High... | ecosystem: Environmental > Aquatic > Freshwater > Pond...
ATTATTAAAATATACAGCCTGTAATATATTGATTAATTGCCGATTATGACGCAATAATGCGGGATTTAACGGATGAATGAGGAGGAATGACTTGCAGCGGTTTTTGTGCACAAATTGTGGAAAAGACGGATGGGTAGCTGATAGGTAAGATGGTTTAGGGGATAGGGTTTAGCGGGAAAAAGATAAAATAACGCGTGCTTTGATACACTACGGCTATGACAGTTTCTTTAATGAAAATTTCATTTACGCATCTCACGCTCACGGACGCAGTGGCCGCCATCACAGAACGCATAGCGCAAAAGCGCTACGATCGGCCACTGACGGTGTTTACACCAAACACTGAGCAATTAATGCAAGCGCGGAGTGATGCAGCGTTTTTGCAGGTTTTGCAAGCAAGTGATGTACGAGTGCCCGATGCCGTGGGTTTGACCAAAGCGGATTGGTGGCGGGCGTTTACCACGGGACGACCATGGTTGATGCGGGAGCGGGTGGCGGGAGTGGACCTTGCTGAAGCTTTGCTTTTCCGAGCGTCACAACAAGGTTGGAAGGTTGTGTTGATAGGTGGAATGAATAACATGGCTACGACCGCAGCCGACAACCTAAAAAAACGATTACACGGGCTTGACGTGGTGGGGTTGGAAGCAGGGGTGATCGGGTATAGGGGACAGGGTATAGGGGACAGGGGACAGGGTTTAGAAGAAAGTGAAGAATCACAAAAAGCGATTCAAGAAATCCAGAAATTAAAACCAGACATTGTGTTGGTGGGGTTGGGAGCGCCAAAACAAGAATTATGGACCATGAAGCATAAAGACACGTTGCCGATTCAGGTGATGATGGTGGTGGGTGGGGCAATTGATGTGTGGGCGGGAAAAGTTCAGCGGGCCCCACAATGGATGCGGTCAATGGGTTTGGAATGGTTGTGGCGATTGATGCAGGAGCCGTGGCGGTTTAGTCGTCAGTTACGATTGATTAAATTCATGTGGTTGGTACTTTGGGGAAAGTGGTAAAAAACAACATCTTGAAGTGCAAAAATCTGGTGAGTGGGTCCACTCAAAAAAATGAACCCACTTACCGTGGAGAGAGTTAGTGAACTAATTTGTTGATGAACTCATCCAATATTTGGCGTGAGTTGGGATATGTCACCAGCCAGACGATGAAAGCTCCGCCGCAGACGTAGATAAAACCAAAAATCCATCCTGAATCGTTGTTTTTGCTCATTATGTTTTCCTTTTTCTAGTTGGTTGGTGGTTGTGTGTTGCCGACCAATAACTTCATGACTTCTTTTGCTGTTGTGTTGTAAAAATCGATGCTATTGCATTGATATTTCATGACAGCGGTTGTTGGTTTCTCGCACGATTTTTCCAGCTCAATGTTGGAGTAATCGCTTGTGAAGTTTGACGGATGACTGATTGTGAGACATCTGATGACAAGGGGAGTCAAAATGACGGTCGAAATGATAAGGATTACAAGGACTACAGTGGTGTGAAAACTGACTTCTTGGTGTTTCATGATCTTCTCCTGGAAATGGGATTTGAGGTGGGATTTGCACTTCAAGATGTTAAGTTGCTCGTTTTACAAACCGAAACATCATAAACCCGAGGGAATATGGGTACAGTTTAAAAACTTATAGGATATTATATCAGGTTAAGTCAAGAAAAAAGAAAAACCATCCCAAAACACTGTAAAAAAACTGCGGTAAAGGGCAGGCCTTTTTTTAAGGAAGACCTGCCCCATTGCAGCACTGCGACACAAAAATAGGAGGGATGTCACAGTTGATGTGGTTAAATCAGGTGAAAAATGATGTAGAGTAATCCAGAAATAACAAAGATTTCAAGATCTAGTAACAGTATGAACAACGGAAGTTCTTTTTTGCGTTTGAGCTCCATTTTCTTCATCTTTCTGTATTCCAAGTTCATTTTGTTTGATGCATTCATCGATTTTTTTCGGGGCAGTAAAGCGAGATATTACTTCAGAGACATAAGCAATTATTAAAATGCCGATAAGGGAAAAAGCGATATTCAAGCCGATTGGTGACATGAGATCCTCCAAAGTGAGTGGTGTAAGGGATGGTTTTTCAAAGAGCGTGGTTTTTTGCTCTTTGAGTTGGGGTAATAAGGGTTTGCACAGCGTATGCGCAAAAAAGCAGCAAGAATAACCAGGCGCGTATTGTAGCACTGAAGCAGGGGAAATGAAAGTGTTATAGGATTTAGGATTCGTCTTGGAGGTTCATACCCAAGAGGTAGAGGACTTGGTCTTTTTTGTAGCGACGATCACCTCGGGAATTGATGCGGATGGCGGGAAGCTTGCCGCGGGTGCCCCAGCGTTTGATGGTGAGGGGGGAGACGCGCAAAATGGTAGCCACTTCACGGACAGTGAGTAAATCGGGGAGATTGTTTAGGTCCAACTTTGGGGACGATTTGATGGATTGGCTATTAGTTTGAGGCATTTTGATGTATCTTTCCGGCAGTGTTTTTGGTGGATTAACTGAGACAAAGACTATCAAATGGGGAGAATCTCGGTCAATGGGTGAAATGGGAAATGATGCACTAGTATGTCTAATGATGTATTAATATGTTGAATGATATATTCATCCAAATGATATGAATTGATGTACTGTTATGTCTATTGATATATTTAACAAATAATTGGTAGTAAATAATGGGTCATAAAAAACCCGCTTCATCAGCGGGTTATTTTTTATTAAAGAAATGATTATTTGGCTTTTTTGGGAGCGATGTTGTGGTATTGGGGGGGGTTGGGGGTAGCTAAGTCCAGTTGAGCAACAGGGAGGGTTTTGGTGGCACTGCGACGGGCTTGAATCTCCTGATTCATTTGGGTTAAGTAGCTCGCAGCAAAGACCATTAGGGAGGCAAAGACGCTAACGGTGACGAAAAAGAAGAAGTCGGCATCTCGCTTCTTGGCTGCAGCTGTACTGAGCTTGTTGACTGACGCAACTTTGGTTTTCTTTGGCATAGGTAAAGTTCCTTCAAATCGATATTGGTACACTTCCAGCGTAGCGGAAAATACCACCTGATTCAAGTCATGTGATTTAGTACAATAAAAAGATCATGCCAGAAGGATCAACTTTTTCAAGAGAAATTGAGGCAACAGCTTCTTTCCAACACGATTTGGACATTGCCGTAGAGAACAACTTCCCCTTTGCTGGTGATGAGCGCCCAGACATCACAACAAGATATTTAAGTGGTGATTTGAATAGTTGTTCATTTGAATTACACACTCCAATATCGCAAAACAATAAAAAAATTTTAGAAACTGCTCTTGAATACGCAGGAAATCCAGTCGATCGATTGAATCCTTTAGTTCATAAATCAAAAAACGTTAGTCCTGAACCTATAGAGGCGTTAATTTCTGCTTTAAGAACAGACCAACTCGTTTGTAGTAAGGGGACCGTGACGGTTAAGACTACCGTTGGTGGACATAAAAATCTATCTGCCGCCACACGATTGTTTGTAGAATCACCGCGATTTACTCGGACAACATTTGAACCTATTCCATTTGTTAAAGCATTAGCTCTGCGGGGTAATGAAGCTTCTGAATTACGTGAGATCGCGGTACAAGAGGGATTATCATCAGCTGTGTTGATTGGTATGTATCGTCGGATGAGTGTTGAACGGATGATGGATATTTTGGGTAATCGTGACTTTGTTCATACGAGGATGCCAAAAAATCGTCCCACATTGTCTCCGAATCACGATGATGATGAACGGTGGCTAACAATTTTGCACAATAAATTGGTTAAACCAGTACAGACACATGAACAGAAAACTCCCTTTTCGTCTGGTGAATATCTGGAAGCATTAGATTTTGTATCTCAAATTGGTTGGCTACATCCAAAAGAACAAGATAATGAACAGTTGTTTGGATTTAGAGAAGTTGAGAGATCTCCCTACGCTCGAGCAGTCTTTATGGGTGCATCAGAATATGCGCAGTATAGAGCAAGTAATAGTTATTTCGAGCCGGCGAGAACAAATTACATTGACCGAAAATATGGAAATCGATTCACTACAAATGTGTCTGCGTCGTATTTTGTTATGGATGAGTAACAAAAACCCCGCCTTGTGAGCGGGGTTTTGAATTTCAAATTGAAGAATTGAATTATTTCAATTCGACAGTGGCACCGGCTTCGACCAATTTGGCCTTAGCAGCGTCAGCTTCTTCTTTTTTGACACCTTCGAGGATTGCTTTAGGAGCAGCTTCGACGACATTTTTGGCTTCAACTAATCCGAGGGATTGGTTGATTTCGCGAACGGCTTTGATGACAGCAATTTTGTTGGCACCAGCAGCGGTTAAGACGACGTCGAATTCAGTTTTCTCTTCGACAGCTTCAGCAGCAGCGGCAGGGCCGGCAACAGCTACAGCAACGGGAGCAGCGGCGGAAACGCCAAACTTCTCTTCGAGGGCTTTTACTAATTCTGCGAGATCGAGAACACTCATTTTCTCGACTTCTTCAATGATCTTGGCAACTTTGGTTGAAACGTCTGCCATATGGGTTTTCTCCTTTTATTTTTATTATTGTTTTAATTATTAATTGGATTTTTCTTTTTGTTGTTTGACTGCGTCAAGGGCACGGACCAAACCAGTAAGGTTGCCTTGAAGGACGTTGTGGAAGCCTTGGAGAGGGGACATAAGTCGGACCACAACCATGGTGAGTAATTCTTGACGGCCAGGTAGTTTGGCGAGGGCTTCAATGTCTTTGGCGGACATGACTTTGTCGGTGGCTTCACCTTCAGCCATAAGGATGCCAACTTTTGTTTTGACAACTTCATGGGTTTTGGAGAAATCCATGAGGGCTTTGGTAGCGGCTACGGCATCGTCAAATCCAAAGAGTACTGCTGAAGGGCCATTGAGCGCAGTATCCAGATCAGCGGGAACTTCTGACATTCGGTTTTTGAGAGCAAGTTTGACCAAACGGTTTTTGAGAACGTTGATTTCTCCACCAGCTGCTTTGAGGGCGGCGCGGAATTTGACTTGATCTTTGACACTTAAACCTTGGTATTCAACCAAGATGACGGTTTTGGATCGAGTGATTTTGTCACTGATATCTTTCAGTAGGTCGACGTTTTGTTGACTCGGCATAGATTACTCCTATAAATACAAAAAATCCTCGGCAAAGCGAGGATATATCTTCGTACTCCGTACTCCGTACTTCGTACTTTTTTGCCTCGGTAGGACTTGTTTTTTGTGCCTACTGTCTTTGGACAAAGGGAATTGTATCAGAAAATATGAAATTACACAAACGGGAGAGACTTTGGAGAAAACCTCTCCCGTTTGCAATTGTTTGCCAGTACGACGTTTTTTAGATGACTAAGCAATAAGTCAACAAGGCTTAACGTGTTGGCGGGTTACAACATTCTTTTTTTAGGGGGAGGATTTGGGGGAGAATCCATTTTGGATTGAATCGGTGATTCAAGAGGAGAAGGCTTAAGTCTTTGCATGGTTCCTCATGGATTAGGGGGATAGAAACGTGTTGTAAGTGAAGGTGCTCGCAGAACAGGTGGGACAAATTTATATTGTTCTTTACAACTTCTTTGTCTTTTTATTTTTAGGCTTATCTCCTTTTTGAGGTGGGTTGGTTGAAGGTTCCCGATAGGGATTTAGGGGACAGCGTTCACAACTTCCTTTAACATTACCTAACTTGCACGGACATGCATTTGCCATTAAATGCTCCTTAATAGGGTGGAATTAGGTTGAGTATTAGCCTGTTAATCTGCGATAGGTTGAATAATACTGCTAAAGAGATTGAAGTAGCAAGGACTTTTTGGGTATCTGGTTTGACAGAAAAAGTGCAAAGACCTATAATGCTCGGTCTGAGAGAATTGACATGTAATACGAATGCTGTATTACTAATGCGTTCTCTTGGATTGAACATTAACAAGTCAATTATCTAGTCGAATTGGTCGTAGTGGCCGCATTGCCAAGGAATATTTATTCTCTGGCAGTGTGGTCATTATGACCGACAAGCAGTACCACGCTTCACCTGTTTTGGACACCTGACCTTTGAGGCAGGCAACAGAAAAACAGCTCTTCCAGGAGGAAGCCATGAAAGTCATTATTCAAGTAGTAACAGTTGAGGCAGCTCTCTATACCATAAAACAAGCAAATAAAGACTCATATCATATTGAGAAAGAGGGATGGAACGAAAAAATACAGGTTGCAATTAATGGTTTAGATTATCCAGTAGCGAGGTGGGAGTTTCATACAACTTCTGATGACGGGAACCCTGTCATTAATCACCGCGAAACACCTATTTGGTCAATTCCTAACCCCAACGATATTACTGAAGCAAGAATTCTTCAGACAGTTCATTACTCAAAAAGTGGCAATAAAACATCTCCGGTAAAAAGTTCGGCGCAGTTGTTAATTCTTAAACCAATATATTCGTATCCATCTAACTATTTTTTGGTGGTAGATATGCGTCAGGTAGAAACCTCTGATATTGAACCAATTAATTCTTGGTTGATTGCTGATTGGTTGATTAGAATGAATGCTAGTTTTAAAGTGGAAATTTTTGACGACGAATTGTCGAAAAATGTCTTATCCAACTATATCGGCCGGCATTCTCCCATGTATCCTGTGTTTAATGAACCCAAGAAAGCAGCTCAACAAGTAATGAGATTTAAACGAAAATTAATTGATTTTCAACAAAGTGAAAATATAAAGGAGGATTCTTTTCTGGGGACAGTGTTTCCAATATTTAGTTTTACTGATTTTGGTAACTTTTTAAAGGCGTTAGCTATTAACTAGATTTTGACTTGTAGATGTGATCCGGCAGGGTACATGTTACTGGGACTTTCCCTTTAACCTCTTTACTCTGTCCGGATCCTTCTATACCTATTCCGCTTTAGTTGATTATTTTAATATGTTTTTGCTTGATTCCAGACGAGGTTGAAGAGAGAACGTTGGAAGGCGGCAACTTTGGCATTGATGATTTCGACACCGAAAATCTCGCCTTGGTGCCAGTTGTAGAAAGCGACGGTATCGTTATAGATATCTAGTTGGTGACAAATGGGCAATTTGTCATCAGAGAGATAACGGGACTGACATAATTTTTGCCAATCAGGGTGGGGGAAGGATGATTGCTTGGCCTTTTCCCAACCACCAACACTTGATACGTATTCATCAGAGATGATGTCGCGCATATGGATTTGTTTCTTGATCATTTCCAGATAAAAATCTTCGGCGAAGGGTTGGCCGACTACCGCAGTAAAATCACGGTAGGTATAGCCGACAATTTCACTTTTAGCTTCGAGAATATGCCAAACCAGTTGAGATACACCCGTTTCACCATGATAAAAGCGGACTTCAGTGTTGGTTTGATGGGGAGAGATTTGGAAGGAACGGAGAATGTCGGGCAATGCAGCTTGGAGTTTGGTGAAGTGAGCAACTTTATCTTTAACGAGTTGTTCTATTTGACTTGGGGACTCAGCTTGCCACTTGGTTCGTTTTTGATCCACAATTTTCTTAAACAAACCTTTGTCAGCTAGTGATTCACTTAACCGGTAAATCTGAGTGCGGGGAATGTGTGTGGCTTTAGAAAGTTCGACCACCGTACTACTTGATGTACCAAGTGCCTGACTGAACACAGTAAGTTCTTCATTAGTGAGTTGGAATAATGTTTGCAAATCAGTTAAGTTTGCCATGATCTGTCCTCCATTTGGACAACAATTATGCGGATATATAAATCAGGAATAGTATACCGTTAGTTATCAATTTGTCCAAGAAAAGGACTGATTATGTCAACAGTGATAAAAACCGGAGCTCAAGCGGTTAAACAAATCTATGAGCAATCGTTATTAAGTAGTGCAGTCGATTTTGTCTGCTTGTCCAGTAACTATGAAGCAGTTATGGGGGATTGGTTTGATCGAGAATACTCGCCTAAACTTTATGACGGTCAGCGGGTGACTCGAGAAATTCTACCTGAATCTCAAGCTAATCGTGACTATGCTGAGACTAAACCCACTACTTCGACTGTAAAATATTTGACCAACTCTGTGAGTCAAACCGATATAGTGATTACTTCCACTTGGGTAGCTTTAGTCAGTTTTAACGCTGATCGACCCGAAGTGACCGTCTTTGATGACAGTGAAGTGATCAAATCCTTTCACATCATGTTTGAGCTCAGCTGGAAGCAGGCGGGGGAATAACCCTAGCCTGGTTCACTACTGTGCCTTGGGAAGGTTGACGAAGGGGACGGTACCGGTCATGTATTGGGGCAATTTCCCATCCCATTTCTCAATGGCACGAAGCTCGATGACCATGGGGTTGGCGCGGAGCGCATCACCTTCAATCCGTTGAGCTTCTGCTTTACCTTTGGAGGCAGCAATCGCTTGTTCCGATTCAAACTTGATTTGCTCCAGCTTATTTCTGGCTGCGAGCGCATTCTGTTCGGCGGTAACCTTGGCTTCAATGGCTTCGTTAAAGGATTTACTAAATTCAAAGTTCACGATATTAAATTCATCGACCATGATGCCGTAATCAGTGAATTTGGTCCGAAGTGAGGTTTTGACATCTTCGCGGACAGCTTCACGCTTGGTGATCAGCTCTTCAGCAGTAAATTGAGCAGTGATGGCCTTGACGGCTTCTTGCATGTACGGGTCGATCATGCGGGATTTATAGTCGATGCCAATACTTTGGTAGACGTTGGCAACTTTGGTGGGGTCGATGTGGTAATTGAGAGCAACTTTGGAGGTGACCGTTTGGAGATCTTTACTGGCAGCGGTGACTTCAGCTTCTTCTTTGAGAATTTTGACATCCATGGTTTTAATGGTTTCTACAAGGGGAATACGAAAGTAGAGGCCTTCGCCCAGGACTTTGCCGGTGACGGCGCCGAAGCGGAGTAAAATACCGCGTTCGCCTGCACTGACGATGCCAAAGGGGGAGAGGGTGGCAAAGGCGACAAGGCCAATGACGCCAACGATCACAAAGGTGATAAGTTTTTTGGGAAACGCAACTTCAGCCATAGGTAGCTCCATTTATCTCTATTTGTCCATAGTATATCAGGGATAGAATAGGGGTATGACAAATCCAGAAACATTGTTTGTAGTGGGAACGCCGATAGGGAATAGAGAAGACATTACTTTGCGAGCGCTGAAGATATTGGCTGCGAGTGAAGTGATTGTATGTGAAGACACTCGAGTCACTTCTCGGCTTTTATCTCTCTATGATGATCAACTATGGCAAGCGTTGGGTGTAAAGCCGAGGAAACCGCATTTGGCGCGCTTAGACGAAGCGTTTGAGCAACGGATGATCCCCAAAGTAATTGATTGGTTGGAGACGGGTACCAACGTGACGTTGGTGACCGATGCGGGCATGCCATGTGTGTCGGATCCTGGCTGGCGAGTGGTGAATGCAGTCCGTGAACAAGGCTTTCAGGTTGAAGTGATTCCTGGACCAACTGCATTGACAACTGCTTTGGCAGGTGTGGGAATGGATACGTCTAAGGTCTGGTTTGGGGGATTTTTGCCCAAGAAAGACAAGAAGCGTAAAGAGCAATTTGCTTGGGTTCAAGACCAATTGCAGCAGGAGATGATTTCACTCGCGGTATGGTATGAATCACCGAATCGGTTAAGTGAAGTTCTCGAAGAACTTCAGAAGTTAGAAGACAGAAGTTTGAAGTTAGCTGTCTGTGGTGAGTTGACGAAGACACATGAGCGAATTATTCGAGGGACTGCAGACGAGGTAATAGCGCAACTGCCGAAAGAGATTAAGGGAGAGTGGGTGGTGGTGTTGGGGAAGGGGAAATAGCGTTGTATGGCAGAATCTTTGCCAGATCAGAAAATTTCTGTACTAACCCCATCAAAATTGATTGGAACGGATGTTTGCTCAGTTCCGGATGGGTTTACGGTTGAGGGCGGATTGATTAAACCTAACACATTGGTGGGTATAACGGTACCCACTGTTTCGTTGGCGGTGGCAGGCAAAGATATATACGCTCATGTGTCAGATTCAGGATTGTTGATTGCCCATAAAGATGCCCAAATTATTTCAACGACAGAACCATTACTTCAGACAGAGCAGACTCCAACCAGTCTGACAAAAGTAGCCAGAGCCATTCATAACCCGCATGTGTACATTCGCTCTTCATCCATGATGGAGACAGATTTGTCTCAGGTAGCATCCCCTGAGGTATTTAAATCATCTTGGGAGATGAAACCATATTTTGATAAAAACACCGAGACAACGGTGACTCGAAAAGTATCCACACCTGGTTGTATGGAACAGTATTTACTTGCGGCCACAGCCTGTATTCATGATCCTGAGTTAGTCCATTCCGAAGCGCCTCAGCATTTATCTCGTCACATGGCATCGGTGTTGCAAGAATCCCGGCTACGGTTTGAGCTACCCTTCGTGCCGGAAATGCCTCGGTTGGTGGAAGAGGTACTGCATTTAATCGAGGATGAGACGGTGTTTGTGGACAAAAAGACTCGATCTCGATTGTACGAAGTACTTCAGCAAACCAAAATTCCGGATTCTTTGGTTGAATCAACACTACGGGTAATGGATAAGTCGGGTGATTTGGATCAGGATTTGGCCATGAAGTTGTGGCTTCGATTGAAAGATGAACATTCAGCGAATTCATTTGTACAGGAGCAGATAGAACGAAGACAAGAATTGTTGACATTGCTTTCGGGTAGTGCCCAGGATGTAGTGAATCAGTTTGATGAGATTATGGAGAAATCACGTGGTTTAATTGATCCATACAACACTCCTCCTCAAGGAAAGATTGGGATTGAGGTAGAGTATAAGCCAAATATAGCTGCTGGATTTCATTTCCAAGTTCCATCTCGGTTTTGCGCAGGAATAGATACCGCAGAAAAAGCAGTTGAAATTCGGACACAAGATAACGCACTCACTTTTGACGCTGATTATGTGAATTCATGTATGTCGCTGTACGAGTTTTTGGCAAATCAGCCAGCTGATCAATTAAAAACCTTACATATTCATCTCGATGAGGTTGTTCATCCGCACACACTAGAGGTGATGCGGGGAACATTGTACAAATATCGTAATGAGAGAAAAAATGATGACGGATCATCAAAAGGAGTTGAGGTTTGGGGGATGGGCTTGCCTGCTTCTGCGAGCGGTATGGTGCATTTACTTGAGTTTTTTGCAGAGGCAAGTCAAAATTACCAACAACCATGTTCTACGAAAAAACTGACTTTGCCTGGTGGCGCCGATCAAACCGTGACTTGGGATCAGCTATTGAGCGGATACTACTGTTCGGTGTTGCCAAAGCCGGAGTCGCGCTTGGCACTGCTGATGACGCTCCATGATTCAACAAATCTGGCTTTATTTAATCCACTTCAGGTTTTGAGCAGTTTTTCTTTTGGTGATCGTTTTAAGCAAATATCGTCATCACTATTAAATGCTCTTGATCGCTCATCGGTGTTAACAAGCCAAAAACGCTTTAATGAAGATAGCGAAGAAGTAATACAAACGGCCGGAACGATGCGGATGTTGTATGAATTATGGCAGACGACGGAAACACATCCGGAGCAAATTCATGATTTTCTTGAATCATATCCCTTGTTTTGGAAAACAATGGAGGGTCACTCAATAACTTTTCCAGATTCAGTACTCGTTGAAGTGGTGCCACGTTTGCAAAGTAAAGATTCGGAAGTGAATTTTGCTGCGGCGAAGTTATTGGCACTCCAACCACAACTTTCTGAATCGCTTATTAAGAAGATTGTCTCCGTAATGCAGGATTTGAACCCCGACCATTATGGTGATGTGTTTTCGTTATTATTACCTTCAGTTGCACATTCTGAGTGGGCGATAACACGATTCAAGCACCGACTTCAGGATCCAGATCCATATGCTCGACAGCGTACACTTCAACTATTTTCATCTTGTCGCGTCTTACCGGATCAACTCATGTTTCTGGTGATGGATGAGTTACAGGGTTCTTTAAACGAATCCCGGCATAATGTGGTTGGTCTTATCAAAAATCAAGTAAATCTGTCGGAATCGGTTATGCAACATATATCCGACTTGCTCAAGAATGGTGACGAACAGGTAAAGTGCGGGATGTTGAGCGTTCTCCGGGAAAGACAAAATGTATCTGAATTAATGTTGAGCCAGGTTCTCGGCATGCTGCGAGATCCGAGCAAAAAAGTGATAGAACAGGCGAGATATGTTGTGCAGTCACATCCTATTTCTGAATCTACATACACACAACTGGTGGGATGGCTATCAGATACAGCTGTATCCAATGATGCTGCGGAAATATTTGAATCACAAACACAACTTCCGGAATTGGTCATTGAACAACTAATGAATCGGATGAGTGAGTCTAACGCGGACATTCGACTTAAGGTTATGAATATACTGCTCAAGCAAAAAGCGTTTTCTGAACCAATCATGATTCGGGTGGCTGATTTGTTGCAGGATGATGACGAGGTTGTACGCTCGAAAGCTCGCGTAATACTAGAATCTCAAACATCGCTTCCTGCACAAGTAGCAACGCATCTTGTTCAGGATTTGTTGGGCGAAAATGAGCGGGCTCAGCGTGAGGCATTTGAGATGCTCGTGACAAAACATACATTGCCAGATGTGGCGGTGATGCAATTGATGAATGCGTTTCTACAGAATGATAGATCAGTAAACTCGCATTATCCCAAGATCGTTCTTCGCAATCTCCATTCTGTTCCGAAATCTGTGTATGCTCAGATTTTTGACCAACTACATAATCCCGATGAGCAGACTCAGTATCAGGCACTGCAATTATTGCGGTCAAAAAAATCTTTACCTGCACCGCTCATCATGCATGTGTTTGATCAATGGAAAGATCATGCGATGGAAGGAAGAGTTGACGATGAACAAGTAATACTTAAAAACCAAATATCGCTCCCTGAATCAATAACTTCTTATTTGGCCAATCATTTGTTGGATAATCGTATGTTTTTGTTCCAATATCAGATGATGGATATATTGAAATCTCAAAAGACTTTGTCGGAATCGGTATTGATTCAAATTGTAGATTGTATGGATGACGATAATTTCAGGTACAAACCTGAAATAGTTGAACTCTTTAATGGGCGTGATTCTGTTCCGGATTCAGTGATGGTGCGGTTGGTCGATAAATTAGATCATCCCAGAGATTTGGTTCGAGAAACAGCTAAAAATATATTCAAAGGCAAAACATCGCTTTCGGAGATGACACAGATGACGTTGGTGGATTATGTCTTTCGGGCAGACGGAAATTCGTTTGCTGACATAAATAATGCGTTGTTATATCTGCCTCACATATCTGACGCGGTATTGACTCATATGGTGAATAGGCTTGTGGATTACGAAGCATTGTCCCAACAGCATATTGATGCAATTCGTAAAAAATATCCAACTGATTCAAGCGAGGCACGAGGTGAGGTGGAGGCAGGGTTGTGGAGCAGACATAAAGTAATCTCCCTGGTCGTAGAGACGTTAGAGTACCAACACCGTCTCCCAAGTGCAGCTGTTTCAAAAATAAAACAGTTTATGAAACAAATGCTGTCGAAGGAATGGAAAAATGATGATTTGAAAGGAATACGTTTGTTGGCGGCTAGTCTCAATGAATGAGAGAGAACATTGGATGGCTATGGGGAAATAGCCAGTTTTGTTTCGATGACTTCGAGGCGATCCTCGTGATCTTCAAGGGTGTCCCGATATCCAGTGGTTACCGTGATATCATCTCGTAAATCTCGAATTTCTTTCAAAATCGCATCCTTGAACTCTATGAGATCTTCTTTTGATGCGCAAGCTTTAAGATCTTCTTTGGTCGCAAAATCTTTTTTGAATTCTTGTTTTAATTTCTTGATATCGTTGTCGGTGATCATAGTTCGATAAACTCACTACTTGTAGGTTTGATACTAACAGTGCCTTTCCGTGGGTGTCTAGTTAGTATTTATTGGAGAAGGAGATGGCATGATGGTGGGGAGGGGGATGGGGGTGGCGGAAAGAATTTCCAGATCAGTAGTGTCGGAAATGACCATGTATTTGGTGGTTTTGTTGTATTTACCCACAACCATAATGCGTTTGCCTACCAACTTGGCGAGATTGATGGTGCTGGGGGCTTCCAGGGTGATCGCCTGAGAATTGGTGGTGACCAGGAAATATTTGTTGTTAGCAAATTGAACTTTGCCAGTGAAGGCAGTTTCCAACCAAGGATCAGGGGTGGGTGAGGGTGTAGGTGAGGCAGAGACGAGATAAGGAACCAGAATTTCAGGGACGGTAAAGCGGCCGACACCAAAGCCAGCACCAGAGAAAATGGCAACAAGAATGACTGCAGTGATGGGTTTGATCTGAAGGGTCATTTTGATACCTTCGTTGCCGATGAGTTTTTTCCACCAGGCTTTGATATAGACGATGGGGTTGGTGAGTTGGAAAGAAACCAGGGGAGGAGGGGTCGCTGTCGATGATTTCGTTTTTTCGGTGGTGATCTTTACTTCGACGGGATCGATTTGAATGGATGGTGTATTAGACTGAATATTATCAGTATTTGTGCTTTCCATATATTTTTAGTGTAGCAAATTGAGAAAAGAAAAAAAACCTGACGGCTCAAAAAAGAAGAGCCGCCAGGCAAGGTTAAAAAAAATCTATTCGTTGTTAACGGGTGCTTTCCACCAAACTTTTCCAGTTTTCCAAAAGAGGCCGGAAGTGGTGGCCGTAATACTCACCAGTATAAAACAAGAAATAGTGAAAAATGGATGACGGGCAATCATGTCTTCATTAATACTGATGCTAAGTGCGGGTCTGAAAAATATAACAGCCAGCAAAAATGAAAATAGGGAGGCACCGTATTTTGTCCACTGGTTGGGGAAGGGGCCAATTGAGCGGTGGAAAAATTTTGCAAGCTCATGGAAGAATTCCACAAAAATGTTGTAGACCTTCTGCATTCCCAATTTGAAGAATATAAAGGTTAAACCAAAATTGATCGTTGTGTACATGGCAAGGTATGCAGCATCTCCATATATCATAAACATGATAAAAATGAGGATTATAGCCGCGATGAACCAGGCTGTAAATTTACGGAACTGACGTTCCCAGAGTAAGGTTACGGAATAACCGACGAAAAACATTGTGATTATGCTCAAAATGTATGGCATGATTTCCCTCCAGGGATTGAGATTTTTTGGATTACTTGTCTGATTTTGGCTTGAGCCAGTTCATGATCCAGGGCCAAAGTGAAAGCCCGGTGAGGCAAATAACTGAGATAGTGTCTATGGAGCTCCAATGCCATGAGTGTGCGGTGTTTTGTTGGATGTTGGCATCGATCAATGAGATTGTGATAATGATCAATAGGCCAACAATGAGGGTTGGGGCATACGTTTTCTTCATTTTCTCTCCTTTTGAGGAATAGGTAGGTTACGGATGAAAATGTGCATTTCCCGTATTGAATAGAATTTGTTAAGGTGTGAAGTCACCTTAACAAAAGACAGCAAATGCCTAAAGTTCGGTGAACTTGGGGGAAATTATATCCTATAACTATGTTTTAGTCAAGAACGGTGACGGCGGGAGAGGATCAAAATCACACTAATAGTGTTAATGAAGAGAATATACGCGGGGAAGAGGATGGTTTTAAAATCCAATGCAGCGATGGACAAAAGGGAAAAACAGCCGGCGATGACATCAGACATATAAAAGCGCCAATCTTCCGTATGGGGTAGTTTCCAGGTTTTGATGAGGGTGGGAGTAAATGCAATCAAGTCGGTGACGACAGACATGGCCAGACCGAGTGTCGGATTTTGGGTGGTCTTCCAGACAAACAACGATAGCAGGGCAAGAGCGAAGATACAAAAATCAAATTTTGAATATCCGCCCATGCCATGTTTGATGGAGAGGATGAAAATAATGAAACTACCCAGAAGTTGGGCGCATGCAATGTAGATGCCATTTCGATCGCCTTGAGAAAAAAGGGTGCCGACAAAGAGAAAAGAGATGAGTAGAATCAGGAATCGGGTCATGCGTTGGGGTTTGAATGTGCCGTGCTTGATGGTAATGATGCCGATGATGGGCGCAATAATTGCAAAGATGGTGGAAAGAATGAGAAAGATGGATTTCATAGAGACATGGTACGGGCAGATGGGGGTATAATCCAGGTGATGTCCGAACAAACAGACAACATAATCACTTTGTTGGAGCCATTTGGGTTGGCTGCTGAGGAAGCCAAGATATATCTGGCTTTGTTGGAATTTGGCACCTTGTCAGCGTTGGAAATTTCTCGAAAATTGCATATGGGACGAACCAAGGTGTATCGGATTTTGGACAAGTTGATTACCTATGAATTGGTGGTGAATGAATACGATGAAGTGGGGTTTAAGTTTGTGGCCAGCCCCCCAGAAAAGTTGACATTTTTGATTGCCCGGCAAGAGGGGGAAGTGGCCGCGCTAAAACAATCGCTGCCAGGCATTCAAGAAAAATTGGGGCAGTTAGCAGGTAGCGGACAACCAGGGTCAAAGGTGTTGTATTACCGGGGGAAGCGGGGATTATCCCAGGTGAATTTTAATTTACTGCGGGCGAACGGCGGCTTTTGTAGTTTTGAAGTGTCCAATGCCGATGCCTATATGGATCATGATGAAGCTGAGTTGCTGCGGCGAGAAATTGTGAAGGCAAATATTCACATTAAATCGATTACTAATATGAAGTACATGCCACCCTTCACAAAGGTGACGCAGATGGTACGGAATTTGTGGGAGATTCGATATATTGATCCGAAGGAATTTGAGATTAAGGCAGATGTGTTTATCTACAATGATGTTTATGCCTTGTGTCATTATCTTCAAGGTGGGGATGTGTTTTGTGTGGAGATGATGAACCAAGAATTAACGAATATGCAGAAACAGTTGTTTGAATATCTATGGACCCGGGCAAAACCGCTGACGATTCTGAATGATCAGGGTGAAGTAAAACTGATTGAATAATTGCCAGTAAAAAAGCACCGCGGTAGAAATAGAAGAAAAAAAGAAAAGTCAAAAAACGACTTCGCAATTTTCAACTACCGTTGAGGTGCTTTTTTTGTTTGGGGATCACTTGAATGGAACGAGCTACTATATTAGTTTTTGCACAACTTTGCATATGGCAATAAGAGCAATAAGATTCGAAATGAATGATCTTACTTCTTGATATATCAAAATGCTTGCAACAACAATAAGGATGATGCAGTGAGATATGACGAATGTGGAAATGACGACCTGCGCTGCTAGGGGTTTAAATATATGTGTGAATACGAATGGGCCGAGCACCATAGCAACAAGGGTGAGTGAGCAGAACAGCACAATTTTATGTGGCTTTTTTAGGTTGGTTTTTTGCGAGATTAGTAAACATGTCGACAATGTCGCTGCCCAAGATATTAACCCAACTGCGATGAATATAGCAGATGATGCAAAGTTCATGATTCCTCCGAAGTGACTTAAGATTTCAAAGAGCCCCAAACAAGTTGTGTTAATTTACTACACGAAACAGACAGCTAGTGCCTGGAATTTTTAGTAAATACGTAGGGGATTATATCCTATAATCATGTTTTGGTCAATAAAAAAGCACGGCATTTTTCGGGGTTGGCGAAAGTAGCCGTGCTGTGGGGAATGAATTAATCTGGCTCTTTACCTGGAAAGATGGAAACGGGGCATGCTTCTGATGTGGGTGTTTCTGCGTGGTATTCATACTCGTCTTTTGGTAACTGAGTAGTCATCATCTGTGTGAAGGAATAAATTCCACTTGTAGCAGTAACAAGCGCGACACCGACACCGAAAAAGGGACTTGAATTTGTAAACTGCGTACAAACAATTCCTGCGGCGAAGAGGGCGATAGAGAATAGGACATTAGCTCCCGCAATCTTCATCCTTTTTACTCCGGAAAAAATTCGTGTGAAGCAAGTGATGCCCAGATTGAGGCATATTGATAGCAGTATGAATATGATCCAGGAAGTGGGAAGCGTATCAAATTCAGGGTTCATGTTTCTCTCCTTATGATTTGGTTTTCAGATTTCTGTCTCATCATCTTTTTTATCTTCTTTATACTCAAAGGATTCTCCCTTGATGAGAAGAACAATGATGGCGCCGATGAGCCGAATTATGTCCAGAAATGAATATAGACAACCTGATTTTTGAGAAGATCCACTTTTGTTCATGAGGGATATTCCTTCCTTGGGGGGGGTGAATGGGGATGAGATACCAGATTGATTCAGTTATTAAAGAGCTACCAATAGAAAAACAGCTTGATTGTAAATCTTTGGTACAACTACGTACTGGATCGGATAATATATCTATCTTGAGGGAATGTCAAAAACCCCGCCGGAGCGGGGTTTTAATTTTAAAGTAACTCTCTTTGCTTTAGGCGTTGGAGAATTTGGAAAGATCGACTTTGACGCCAGGAGACATGGTGGCGGAGAGGGTCATTTTGGTGATCCGGCCACTACCAATGGCTTTGACCAATGTTTCCACATTAGCGACCAATTCTTTGGCTTCTTGGTTGGTTTTACCCACAATGACATGCATCAGAGGAGCTTTGCGCTCGGTCTTGAGGGTGGTTTTGCCACCAGCCAATTCCTTGGCCCGTTTTTCGGGATCTGGACTGACTGTGCCATTCTTGGGATTAGGCATGAGGCCTTTGGGACCCAAGACTTTGGCCAAACGGGCGATTTTAGGCATGAAACTGGGATGAGTCACCAAGACGTCAAATTCGATCACACCGGCTTCGATTTTGGCAATCAATTCATCGGAAGCAATGGCAATGCGAGAGACTTTACCAGTGGAGAAAGGGAAGGAGACTTCGGCAGATACTTTTTCGTCTTTGACGATGAGATCGGCCACAATACTACCCGTAAATTTGGAATAGGAGGTTTTGATGACCAATTCCACGGCTTGTGTCATGGGGTAACTCTTGGTCCGGTCGACGCGAGATTTGGCAGCGTGATATTTCTGACTGCGGACATGAACTTTTTTGGCGGATTTGGTGACTGTCTCGCCTTCTTCAGCAGCAACGGTCTCTTCAATGGCCTCGGTCTCTTTGACACTTAGGTCTTCCATTTTGACCGACATATCGACGGTCTTCATTTTTTGTTTTGCCATAATGGCGTTTCCTTTCTCTCCCTCAAGTTAGAGATGTAACTAACTGAGGTGGTAGCGAGTAATTTATTAAAAAAATTATTCTGATTTCACACCCATGGATCGTGCGGTGCCGCGAATCATTTGCATAGCCGACTCAAGGGTTTCACAATTGAGGTCTGGCATTTTGGTCTTGGCAATGTCTTCGACTTGAGCTTTGGTTAGGGTGCCGACAAAATCCTTGTGAGGAATAGCAGATCCAGCTTTGAGTTTTAAGGTTTGTTTGATCATTTCGGACACGGAAGGAAGTTTACATACAAAGGTGAAACTACGATCGTCGAAAATGGTGACTTCAGCAGGAATGCGTTGACCAGCTTTATCCTTGGTGGCTTCGTTATATTGTTTACAAAATTCCATGATGTTGACACCATGTTGACCAAGAGCGGGACCTACTGGGGGAGCGGGATTAGCTGCGCCTGCAGGAAGGTTAAGTTTTAAAATGACTTTGATTTTTTTTGCCATAGCATTAAAGACCAATAATTAATTGATGTTAAGTTGAAGCGTAACAGTGAGAGGTATTGTATCACAAGATGGGAAAGGTGGTTAGTCTTTGACGAAGATTCCGACGATGGCACCCATGACTTTTTCAAACAATGTGCTTTTCGTGATAGAAGATTGAATGGATCGAGGCGTGGATGCGGTATTGTCAGTTACGGTGGATGGTGTAGCAGAGCTTTGGTTCTGTTTGATGGTGGGGGTGGTAGTTGGTGAAACGCTGGTTCTGGTCGCGGGAGAGAGCTGAGTTACTTGACTACTGGGGGTATTGGTAATTTTCCCAAGTACTCTTGAAATGCTGGTTTTGGCGGCAACGAACATATTTTTGTAGTTACTTCTTCCACCAGAACTAGTGGTTATGGCTTTGACTTGATTACTCCAAGATCCTGAAGCACAGCCGTTGAAAGCAAGGATGTGGAAAGAGTATGTGGTATTTGCTTTTAGAGCACCAATTTCAGTTTTGAGCGCTCCCTGCACATTATCTGCGGAGAAACTCACGCTGTGTTGCATGTTACTTCCTTCACCATATTGAATGACGTAGTGAGTGTAGGGGCGGTTGGCGGGAGCAAAGTACAGTGTGGCGGTGGATCGGGTGGTATCAATCTGATAGAGGTCAGCCGCAGATGCGGGAGCTTGATTTTGACATTGTTGAGAACCAGATGATGAAGATGACGAAGAGGAAGATGAAGTAGAGGAGCCAGATGAAGGTTGGTTGGTAGGAGCCGGAGTTGGGGTGGAGGAAGCTTCGGCAAGGGCTTTTTCGCAAGTGACTGTGGTATCGTTTGTGATGGCGACCAAACCATCGCAGCATGAAGGATGTGTAGTGGTAGCGAGATCGATGGGTTGGCCTTCTGCCACACAGGTTGACGTGGGAACCGTTGTGGGTGAGGCAGAGGCAGTTGCTGTGGGAGAAGCAGAAACTGTCGCAGTGGGTGATGGGTCAATATTATCGAGAATGGTGATGCTGAAGGTGGAGGTTGAGCGTTTTGTGGTTTGGGTGGTGGTATCAGTGAGTGCCAATTGGACTTTGAGGGGGAACAAACCTGATGATGTGGGGATACCCGATATATGACAGTCTTTCATGAGGTTGGAATTTGTGGGTAAGTAATCGGTCAGGTGATAACAGGTGAGGAATATGCCGGGTGGAAGCGGTGTCATGAGGATAATATCAGCCTTTATTTTACTGAGAGCATCCCGCATCGATTCTGGTGAATATGAGGCAGGTGAGACGGAATAACGGATATGTAAGGAATCACTATATAGTTTGTTGACAGTGCCTATGCTGAGCCCATCACCCAAGATAATACCTGAGGTGATTGTACGTGGTTCCGTGGATGGGTGGGGGGTGGGTGATGGTTCGGCTTGGAGACTGGTTTGGCATGCAGTATAGGTGGCGAACGTTTTTAGTGATTGATACATGTATTTGCCTGTAAACAATCTTTGATCACAAGTCCGATGGACATCGTCGTACCACCACAAGACGGCTGATTGGTACGTTGAGAAACAAGCTAGCGTAGATGCATTGTTGGTGGTCCAACCACATTTCTGGTTGGGTTGCATTTCGCATGTCGCATTGTTGTAACATGCGTATTCATCTCGATTGTCTGGGGTAGAGACAAGATCATTAACTTCTTCGTTTGAAACACAGAGGTGTCCTTGGGTCCCTGCTCTGACGCAGTACGGAGTGGGAGAAGGGGAGGGTGAGGGTGCGGGGGTTGGGGGAGGGCAGAGTATTGGTCCTATGAGTCTGCATGCCCATCCATCACCTGTGCATCCGATTGGTAGACAGATGGGGGGTGATGATGGTCGAGGAGTGGGTGTGGGTGAGGGAGTATATATCGGTGTGTTGATGGGAGCGCAATAATAGTTGGTGGTAGACGTTGATGAGTCAATAAGTGCTTGTTTATACGAACCAGCACAACAGGGAAGAGATTCACTATCTTTGGAAACATTTGAGCCAACAGGAATGCATGATTGGGTGGGAGTCATCGAAGGGATTGGGGTAGACCAACCGCAATTGTTGTCAGTTTGTCGTTTACATTCCATACTTTTGTATTGAGCATATTCTGGTTTCCATTCACAAGTCGTGGTCCAGGTACGGCCATCATCAGGGACACATAGTTCATTATTACAGCCTTGTTTAATGCATACTGCAGGGGAAGGTGTAGGTGTGGGGGTAGGGCAAAGCATTGGTCCTATGAGTCTGCATGCCCATCCATCACCCGTGCATCCGATTGGTAAACAGACGGGGAGTGATGACGGTCGAGGTGTGGGTGTGGGAGAGGGGGTGGGAGATGGAACGGGTTTAATACAGGTGTAACCTGTGCCTGTACTCATTTCGGTCACTGTGTTCCCGTCACTCCCCATACTGGTAATTGAGCGAGGTCCGTTGCTCCGTGCAACTAGGCCGTCACAACAGGGGATAGGAGCTTGGTTATCTCCTACAACTTGGTTTTCTTTTGTACAGGCAGCGGGGGCGGGAACACATATGCAGGTTGCGCCTTCAGCTGCCACACCGGTATAACCGCCAGGGCATCCTTTATTACTACTGCAATCGAGTGGAGGAGCTCCGGCTACACAGGTATAACTAATTTCCATGCGTTGTGCCTCGCAGGCAGTCAACCCATCAAGGGGACCATTGGTGTGAGGGGGACAGGGCGATGGTCGGACGGGTTGAGATCCCAGGCAACAGAGAAAGGCACCTGCGCTGTTGCGAGGGCCATACGTTTTTCCGGCGGGTATGCAGCCTAGATTTGGGGAAGGGGAGGGAGCCGGGATAGGGATCATAGAGGAAATTGGGCGAGACCAGCCACAAGCACCATTAGCTTGTTGTTGACAAGCCATCCCTGCGGGACGAGTGTTTCCCCCGTTGATTTCGCACGTGGTGATAATGTCTTTACTTGCCGCTTCACTAACACAGAGATTGCCATTGCAGCCAGCGGTAACACATTTAATAGGAGCTGGAGAAGCGGTGGGGACAATGGAAGGTGTTGATGAAGACCAACCACATTTGTTATCAGTTTGTCGTTTACATTCCATATTCTTGTATTGAGCATATTCTGGTTTCCATTCACAGGTTGTGGTCCAGGTACGGCCATCATCAGGGACGCATAATTCACGATTACAGCCTTGTTTTACGCATGCTACAGAGGAAGGAGAGGAGGTGGGACTGATGGAAGGTGTGGGTGAAGACCAACCACATTTGCCGACAGATTGGTATTTACAATTCATGTTGCGGAATTGAGCGTATTCTGGTTTCCATTCACATGATGTGTTCCCCATGAGAGCAGCACCATCTTTAGTAGTACACACTTCGTTATTACAACCGGTAACTGTGCATTGCGAATCAATCGTTCTGGAGGTGGGGGAGATGATGGGACTAGGGTTGGGCATGGGGGTGGCTGAAGGCTTGATGCATTTGCCACCAACACCTTGCTGAACACCCACAACTTGAAAGGCACTGGTGAGGGTTTTTTCAAAAATAGTAATGCCTGATTTATCCTCAACCAAACCTTCACAACACTTTTCTGCTCCACTTGATAAATTAATCGTTTGACCTTCGGGAGTACATGGAGAGGGGGGCTTAATACATTTAAGTGATCCACCGATGGCTACTTTTTCTGTATCGGTCGTCAAAACACTTGATTCGGTTGCGGTAGATGTTTCCAGCACGAGTCCTTCACAGCATGGTGCGGGAGTTTGATTGAGGCCAACTGTTTGACCTTCAGAAATACAACTGGATTGTTCACAGGCTACCTTGACCATGCGGCAAGTCCGGATACTGTCTGTTTCAGAATATTCGCATTCTGCGTGGAAACATTTGCCTTCTTCAATAATTTCGGGGGGAGTGATGGGATTTTCATCATATGCTTTTGACCAGTTACGGACTTGGTTTTGAACTGTCAAAACTCCCATGGGAATAATCATGACGATAAGAGTAAGCGCGGCCAGTGACATCTTTTGGTTATTGGGAAGATGTTTGAACCAGCGAAGAATACTTGGCAACCGACGCTTTTGATGTGGAGGTTTATGGTTCGGAAAGGTGCGCATGGTAGCACTGGGTACTTGAACGTCGTCGATTGGATTGGTGGGGATGGTGGGGGAGGGGTGAATATTTGCCATAGAATAAGATTGGTGTTTTATGCAACACTATCTTCAAGTGTACAACAACCTGAGAGATATCTGTCAATGAGAAGATACGTGGAAAAACTGATATATGGATGCTTGTTCCTACTGCCGTGGTTTTGGTGGCCGGGGGCTTATGTCCAGTATGAGGTACCCAAGACATGGTTGTTGTGGGGAGGTGCCTTTTTATTGGGGGTATTGACTCTGATTGGGCTGGGAAAGAGGGGAGCGTTTTCTCCGTTATCTCGGAGGGTTGTCATTCCGTTGGTATTTTTTTTGGGTTGGGTGATGATAACCTCACTTATGGGCGCGGATGTGATGCGGAGTTGGGGAGGTAATTATTATCGAAGCGATGGATTGGTCACTTTGTTTTCACTGGTGGGATTTGGGTTGATAGTGGCATGGTGGCGGATTGATTCAGAAAAGTTGTTGGAGACTATAGCTTGGTCAAGCACTTTGATTGCTTGTGGCATGGTGATTCAGTGGTTGGTTTTGCATCGTGTCAATCTTGGATTTGGGAATCCTCATTTTGCAGCAGGATTTTTGGTGGTGACATTACCAGCAATGATATTGCGGTGGCAATCTTGCCAGAAGAAATGGTTGTGGGGAGTGTTGTTGTTGATACAGCATGGTGCAATTGTGGCAACGGGATCTTGGTTATCAGTAGGGATGGTTCCCCTGGTGTGGTTGGGATGGTGGGGAATGAAAAACAAACAAAGGCTTCTGATTGCAGGATTTGGGTGGGTGATAATTTTGGGAGGTTTGGGGTGGTATCTGCTTCGACCTGGGGTCAATTTGGATCCAGAAAGTCGAAGTCGATTATGGCGGCGTTCAATTCAGGCAGTGCAGCAGCGGCCAGTGTTTGGGTGGGGGTGGGCAAATGTAGATCGAGCCCTCGAGCACACTGCTTGGCCATTTCCGGTGCAGCATGACGTGTATATAGATAAAGCGCATTCAGAGGTGATGGAATTACTGGTCACAATAGGAGTGGCGGGATTTGGACTGTACGGATGGTTGTGGTGGGAAGTGATTCGTGCACTTAGATTCAAGTCCAAGGAATGGTTACTGACAGGACTGGTATGGTTGGTGGTGAGTCAACTCAATATCTCTTCGGTATCAACAGAGTTAATGGGATGGTTGGTAGTGGCGATGGCGTTATTCAATGATCAGGAGAGGAAATGAAGTGGAAAAATCTATCGTATCATTTGTGGAGAGCTTTTTTGAATGCATGATCAGATCGAGATTAAACTGGCCTGCTACTTGTGGTATCCCATCAATATTACAGATGCGAAGGGTGTTGTCTAAAGTAGGGTAGTACTCCGTGAGGGAAGTGGGACATTGGAGGGTGAGTCCGGTGGGTAAGGGGTTTTTTGGTTCAACGGTGACTTCATAATCTTTGAGAAGTGTCTTGAGAGCATCGTCACTGATAAACTCGGGTATGATGTCGTAGTGAACATAGATGGGGTTATGATACGCGTTTCCCTTGATGCTATTACTGAGACCGTTGCTGAGTAGTAAGGCACCGATTGATCGGGGATAGCTGGCGGGGTAGGGAGTGGGGTTGGTTGGACGATAACTTATAGTGCAATTGGAGCTACCTTCTAGACCAGAATAGACATCACATTTAGCGTTGATGGTGTCAGCGCAATCGGGATCGGTGGAAATGACGGTGACGCCTTGACAGCATTTTGCTTGGCAAACGGTGGGAGTGGCAGCAGTGGTATCGGATGTCCCGAGGACTGTGGGTTTTGCTTCAGTTCGGATAAATACAGCAACACCAGCGCAAAGGATAATCGAGACGGAAACGATGATTGCCAAATGAAGTTGTTTTATACGCATATTTTCATTCTCGCTTACTTTTTCTGTATTTGTCTAGAAGTAGATTCGAGGCATTGGGTATATTCGGTAGTATCGGTCCAACCACATTCGCCGCTTGGTTGTAACTCGCAGGTGGTAAGGGCGGTGCACTTATCAGGTGTGGGTGAGGCACAGGTTGGGGCGATGTCCTGACTATGAAGTGGAACACAGTATTGATGATTACACCCAATGATTTTACATGCGGGTGGAGGAGCAGCTTTGGAACGGTCTTCAGTGGTGCGAGTCATGGTGGCAAGGGCAAAGGGAACGGCGAGGAGTGAAAGGGCGCCAATAATCATGCCCGTCTTCTGGGTTTTTTGCATTTTCTTGTAATACTTTAAGAATGCATCAATGCGCTTCATATTTAAGCGGGGCACAATAGCTGGTGAAGATGATTTTGATTTCATGAGGTTTTTTTGGCGTTAAATTCTTCAATGATGTGCTTAACTTCGGTGACTAACTCACCAGTGCCCAGGGTGTCTTTGGCGATAAAGGCAGCGGCGCCCCGGCGAAGGGCCTCATCTCGGGCATAATCATAAATGAAGTTGGAGTAGATGATGATGGGGCCATTGGGAGTGGCGGCAGGGTGTTGTTGGAGGGCGGTAAGAAAGGTCATGCCATCCATAACGGGCATTTTGAGATCACAGACGATGGCTTCAAACCCACCTTGGATTGCGGAATCCAGTCCGGCTTGACCATTGGCAGCTTCGGTGACGATATATCCTGCACCAGAAAAGACCTGATTGGCTAATGACCGTAGTCCTTGATGATCTTCAATAACAAGTATCTTTTTTGCCATATTGGTACCAGCGTACTACAAGTAGACAGTAGGGTATAGGGGACAGGGGATAGGACGTAAAGATTGCGGGATTGTCGTATTGTAGTACGTGTTTGTACCGTGTCATACTGAGACTATATATAGTCTAAATCTGATGAAACCGCCTGCCGTGTTCCACCAGTTATGTTGTCGTTGTGGACGATTTTTTCGCCGGGTGTTTTTGGCCAAAAATTTCAGAGGTACTTGGGATTGGAAATCGTATCGAATCCAGATTGTGGCGGGGCAATGGTTGCCCATCAAAATTAAGACCATGTCTTGGATCAGCCGGTTTTGGCATGATCTCAAGTTTAACTATTTGCACAAGCGGTATTCGAAATTAAGTTTCCAGTTGGGTGGGGTGATGATGGCGGGTTTGGGGATCGTGATCGGCACCTATGCGTCGGTACTGGGGATTACACGATTAGTCCAAGCCTTTACAGAGACCACCAAACAGATGCCGACGGATTTTGCGTTTAACCTAACAGGTTATGATTCCGGTAGTGGGTTGGTGGTAGCGAGTGCTAGTGAGGTGCGATTGGCGACCAGCAGTGCCTGGTGGAATCCGGCATTTTCGTACAAAAAAGAGGTGACCCTCAAAAATATCGCTTCAGCCATAGCCACGGCTGGAGCGACGATACAGATCACGTTGGATACCAAAGCGTTGGTGGATGCGGGCAAGTTGCAGACGTCGGGCAATGATTTGCGGGTAGTGTATGCCACGCAGAGTGGGTCGTTTACCGAGTTGCCTCGACAGTTGATTCCCGCAGCAGGACAAACCGTAGCCACGTCGGTAGCGACCAATATTTCGTTTCCACTCCAGGCCACCATGAGTGCGACAGCCACCACGTCGGCATATATGCTGTATTACGGCAATTCCACGGTATCAGCCCCCACTTTCCCCAAAGAAAAATACCTTAGTTTTGATGGCGCAGATGACTATGTAAAATCAAACACCACAAATCTAGAGGGTATGTCAAATGGGACGGTAGCTTTTTGGGTGCAGCCAAAAGGACGAGGGACATATTCTGGAAATAATCAGGAAGCGAAGTTTGCCTTGGGCAATAGTAGACCTCAAATTTATGGGACTGGTTATGTATACATGCATTGGGGTGGTGCGAGCGATGCATATCCAGGAGGTGTTCCAATATCTGATAATCAGTGGACGTATGTGGTGATGACTTGGACGAATGCAGGAACAGAACAGGCAAATGGTGAAGTAAAGTTGTATTTGAATAACGAGTTAAAAAAAGCTGTTTCTGGTTTAACACTGCCTTTCAATGATCATTCCGGAGTCATGATAGGTGGGACAGGACAAAGCCCACTCAATGGATATATGGATAATGTGCAGATATGGGATCGGGCATTATCCACCGATGAGATGGCGCAGGCGATGAACAGAGGGGTTGAGCCAGGTGGTAGCTTGTGGAATGGCTTGAAAGCATATTGGAAGATGGACGAAGGCGCGGGACAAACGGTGGCGGATGCGACGGGGAATGGGAATGATGCATTTTTGGGTACAACCAGTTCAGCTGAAGCAATCGATCCAACCTGGGTGACGGGCACCATGAACGCCTATGATTTGGGGTCAAAACACGCCACGTTGGTGTGTCCGTTTAATGGGACGACGAATTGCTTGAATGGGGTGACTCCGGCGGTATCTACGGGAGCAATTCGGTATGCCAGTGGAAGTGCCATGCGGTTTGACCGATTGGACGATTCCATAACTACACCACTTGATTTAGATCAGGCAAATGCATGGACGTATTCTTTTTGGATGAAATTAAATTCCAACTTAACAGGAACGGTACGTATAGCAGATGGTGGAGCTAATAATCCACGTATTTTGGCGGGAGCCGGAGGTGTGATTATCTCGTACACAAATGCAGACAATGTATACAAGTCGGCGATTATCAATGTATCGGCAGCTGATCGGATCTGGCACCAATACACTTTAGTCTGGGATGGAATTTCATCACTTATTCTATATAAGGATGGTACAGCATACACATATACCATTACTGACGGCATATATGACGATAGTAATAAAGTTAGGATTGGATCCTACAATGGAACGAAGCCAATCGATGGTTCTCTTGACGAATTCGTGGTTTACGACCGCGCTCTTTCGTCAGCCGAAGTTACGGCGATGTATAACGGAGGAGCGGGGAAGTATATTGAGCCCGATTCCAGCACCAAGCTTCTGTATCATTTTGATGAAAATGGATCGGATCCGCGATATTCAGGTAAGGTAATTGACTCCAGTGGTAATGGGAATCATGGCACCAATAGTGGGGCGTTTTATGTGGATGGGATTGTTTCGGCTGGGTCGACAGCGAATCATAGTGGGGTTGTTTTGGAAGAGGGTGTGGTCAATAGAGTGTATAACCCTTCATTTGAATCAAACAGTACTGATAGTTGGACGGGGAAATCGGCATTCAATTACACCTCGACTCAAACCGATGTGGATGGCAATACACTGCTCGCATCAAATCAGGTCAAAGATGTGTTTTATTACGACACTACTCGGGATGCCGATGGAGGAGCTTGGCGGAACAATTCTACAGCCCAAGCCAGTAGTTGGTGGAATGAGGCATTTTCCACGACCCGGGGCAAGAAACAGGAGTTTCCCGAAAAGGCATGGATTGTGGCAAGTAAATATGCGGGGGCGGGTATTTATGGGGGAGTCGATATTATTGATGCGGTGGAGAACAAATTGTGGATGCGATTTAGTGCTACAGCATATGGTGCCTTGGGAGATGCGACGACTGGTTTGTCGGTAACGGCTTTGAATGGAAGTATTTATGTCGGCTCGACCAGCACGACCGCTGGCACGCGTGGATTGCACACCATCAATTTTGTGACGGGTGCGATTAAAGCATCGTCAAGTTCGGTGGCATTTTCGGGAGTATTCCAAAAATCAATAGCGCTTCGGAATGATAATACGGGGACTTCAAATTGGTCGCAAGTTCAACAGTTTGCATTGATAAATTTCTCGGTTAATGATGTGGCAACAGTGGTGGTGAATGGAAAGACATATGTTGCAGCAGCTACCGAGGGAGGAGTTACGCTCATTAATGAAACTGATGGAGGGTCGGTTAATTTTTACCAAACTGGAGTAGCAAGTAACAAATCAAATCAGGTGTTTTTTACACCAACTGGTGATTTGTACTATAGCTATGAATATTATTCAACGGGAGCTGCTTATAGGGAACTCGATGTGTTCTATGTAAGTAATCCGTCATGGACAACAGGGACTTCGACAGCGATCAGTTCTGCAAGTTATCGGTACTACACATATATCCCTGGCACCGGAGTAAGCACATCAACGCCAGCGTTTGGGAACACTGATGGACCTAATATTAAATCGATATATGTTACCCCGGGAACGTCAACGATCGATGGGACATCAAACACCATTTATGTTGGACATAACGGAGGGGTGACGGTGATTCAGGAGAAGCGAGGGGATGAATCAAATGGTTCATCAAAGATTTACACGAAAGACTACGTTAGTGAAGAAATGTTGGGTGATGTCCGAGGGATGTGGGATTTCGGTCAAAATGCAACTTTGTCGGATACGGATACCGTTTCCAGAGTGTCGCCCAAAGGAACGGATTTAATCAGTGTGGGTGGAGCAACCGTTGCGTCCGGAGTGCGGGGAAATGCATTTCAATTTAATGGAACGAGCCAATATTTGAAGCAAAAAGCTGTCCTTGATCAGACGGGAGCAACCTGGGGGACAACGACAAATAGTTTGTCGCTGGCTACGGGTTCAGCGTTTTTTAGAGCGGGAGAGACATTGGGGTCGGAACTTCTGAGTAATACAGGGTTTGAAACAGCCGGAGCAGGAGGGGCGGACGTGTTTGGTACTTGGTCTGAGACGGCTAATGATGGCAGCATTGAGCGGGTAACCACACCAATTTATTCAGGAACATATGCAGCGAAACTGACTCAAGGGACAAGTGAAGCAAAAATGTCTCAGGGGATTACTGTCACTGGGAGCACTCGATATAAAGTGACAGTTTGGTCCAGAGGTGATGGGACAAACTCGGGAAGAATCCGAATTTATGACAATATAAATAGTTCGTACATATTGAACTCCACAAGTATGGGGAATGCTGATACTGCCTACAAACAATATTCGGTGATCGTTACCACTCCGTCAACCTGTACAGATATGTCTGTGGTTTTTGCATCTCCCGCGACACAAGGAGGGATAACATATGTAGATGAAGTTACTGTTAAGGCGGTTTCTTCTCCAAACCTATCCACGTATGTGGGGACGGATTCAGGGTCAACTCCACACATGTTGGTGGTAAAGGATAGTGCGGGGCGTGAGGCATGGGGATATATCGGGGCAGCTGATGCTGGTGAATCTCTTGGTTCAGAGTTGATTACAAATGGTGACTTTAGTAGTTGGAGTGGAGATAACCCGGGCAATTGGACAGTATCAGAAGATGTTAACAACTATGTGACACAAAACGGTGGTGCTGCGAGGATTGTGAGTAATAACACTATGGCGGTGTCAATGAGTCAGGCGGTTTTATCAATTGAAAAATTATATAAATATTCGTTTAATGTGGTTTCAATTTCGGGGATTTGTAAGATTGGTAATGCGTCGGTTGGGACGGTGGATATTACTTCTAGCGGGTTGAAGACAGGGTATTTTACTTCTTTGGAAAATAATTGGTATTTCAAGCGGGGTGGGGTATGTGATATGACCATCGATGATGTGTCGGTCAAAGAAGTGCTACACACGCAGCAAGATGGTGTTCATATCATGACTGGTTTGAACGGAACGAGTCGGGGGTGGGCAGCATTTGATCCGTTGTTTTATCGAAATGGGACATCATATACCTTTGAAGTTCGGAGAGCTGACTTACAAACATCATCAACCAGTTTTACTTTGGGTGCGTGGATAAAAACATCAGCAAGTGGTGGTGAGATCTTATCAAGATTTAATCAAAATGTAGCAGCGGGAATTCATTTCAATGTTGCTTCGGGAGTATTGAAGTATTCGAATGGAGCTGCATTTAGTTTGACCGGTACGAGGACGGTGTCTGATAATGCATGGCATCATGTGATGTACGTTCAAACAAGCACGGCCGATCACAAGCTGTATGTGGATGGGGCTTTAGATGCTTCTAGTACGACCGATGCGGGAACTAGTAATGGGGGCGTTACTCCTTTTATGATCGGGGCGGCATGGAGTTCGGGAACACCTACATCATATTTTTCAGGTTTGATAGACGAGCCGTTTTTTACCCTAAAAGCGTTGTCTGAAACTCAAGTGTTGGATATGTACAACAAGGGTTTGGGGGCGCTGAATCACACGACCAAGACGGATCAAAAATTGGTGGGAACTTCAGCAAGTGTAACGGGTGTGTGGGCGAGTAGTGATGGGAAACAAATCTATGCAGCCACCGGTGGAGCGGGTGGAGCTGTGTCAGTGATCAAAGCAGGCAAGGTGGGGGATTATACCGACAGTGACAGTGTAACCAAAGGTCTTACTACCTTGACCACACCGTCACTTATTTCCAATGATTCAGTTGCGTTGGCAGTGGCCAATCCATCGCTCACCGTTCCCACGATGGTGGTGGGATCATCGGCGACGGGAGCAAGTGCGGTGACGACAACACCACAAGCAGTGACTCGGACCACGACAGCGCCGTACTATAAATATGGGTCAGCTGCATTGAATATCGACAATTCTGCCAGCGCGTTGGCTGCACCGTACACGTTTGCTGACACGCTGACGGCTGCTGCATATACCCTGTCGTTTTATGCCTACAACAATGGGTATCAGGTGACGTCCAGTGATGTGCTTCCCTATGTTCAAAACGTACCCATTGCCAGTGCCAGTGCGTACATTGATGCAGGTGGAGGATGGACGCGGGTGGTGAAGAATTTCACTGCCACCACCAGTGCCAGCTTGTATGGTGTGCAGGTGGCAGCGGGGAAGAATGTGTATGTTGATGGGGTGCAGCTGGAACAACGAACAACTGATACAAGTTATATAGATGGATCACTGGGGGCAAACTATTCATGGAGCGGGACTGTACATAATTCCACTTCATACCGGAGTCCAGCATCATTAACCTATCCAAATACGAATGTATTGAATCACGATTCGGGGACGGTGGTGCTGTGGGCGAAACCAGATCATGCTTGGAATGATGCAACGTGGACTGCAAATAATCCAGCGATTTTTGCTAATTACAGTGGTGGTTCAACAAACCGATTTATTCGAATGAGTAGCACGACTGGAAAACTACAATTCGTGATTCAAGGGAACAACGTGTATGACTATCAAACATATGTGACACCACCAAGTGATAAATCTTGGATTCAGGTAGCTCTATTGTGGGATAAAACCACTCAAAAAGCGGCGGCATTTGTAAATGGAGTCAAGGTAAATTCGGTATCAAATTTAACGATGACATCATCTGCTTTTTCAGATTCTACTTTTCAAGTAGGGAGTAATTTTGGGGGCACTATTTCCGATCTGCGGATTTATGATCAACCACTGACTGATAGTGAGATCGCTCTGTTGTATCAATCAGGGCTCACGACACATCAGACGACGGATAAGGTGGACAAGTATGTGAGTACGGGGACGTATACCAGTGCGCCTTTGGACTTGGGTGCCAATGGACAATGGGGGATAGTACCATTCGGTACGTCCTCCGTTCTCAATGGAGGAAGCATAAGTTATCAGACTCGTACATCACCAGACGGAAGTGCGTGGGGAAATTGGGCTCCCGTAACGGGTACTGCGGTGGCCTCCGACCCTCGTCGCTATTTGCAGTGGCAAGCCGTCATAACCGCTTCGGGTGATGGTTCCAACTCGCCCGTGATCACGGGCATGACCACCAGTTATGTGGAAGACACTGAAGCGCCTCATAACCCAGAAACCACGGCACTCGGATATATAAATAGTGCCAGCGCCTCGGCTACCTTGGTATCCGCCAATTGGGCCAATGCCGCTCATCCCAAATTCACTTGGGAAGCAGGTACAGATACTGCGGCGCTCGGACAATCATCGTCGGGCATTGGTGGGTATCATGTGGTGTTGACCACCGATGCAGCAGCTACTCCTTCAGCTTTGACTACCAACAGTTGCTATCGGTATGCCCCCGCAGGGGAGCGCACCTTTGTGGTGGGGACCGCTCCCACGGGATGTGTATTGCAAGATGGGGTGTACTATCTGCGGTTGCAAGCCCAGGACAATTCAGGCAACAAAGCTGATCCCGTTACCTTGTTTACCTACAAATATGACGGTACGATTCCGAGTGCGCCCACATCCATTTCCAGTACTACCGTCGGTTATTCAGCCAGCAGCGACTTTACCTTTTTCTGGCCAGCTGCAGTCGATGCGGGACCATCAGGATTAAGAGGGTATGAGTACAAGACCGCCACGACCAGTGGAGCATTATCAGATTGGCAATTTACCACGGGGACTCAGGTGAGTGGTGTGGTCGCGTATCAAGAAGGGCAAAATTTATTCTATGTTCGCAGTGTGGATGTGGCGGGGAATGCATCGGGAGCGACCAGTAACAATGTATCCATTGCGCCGTTTTATTTCAGCTCCAGTGCGCCTACGGCTCCCCGAAATGTGGCCATAAGTCCTTCGACAAGCTCAGGATCACCTGCCGCTGAAAATGTATTCAGCGTCAGCTGGGATAAACCAGCCAGTTACAGTGGTGACATTGCCAAATATTACTACTGTGTCAACTGTACTCCTAGTGATGGAGTGATGACTGAAACCACCGCCACAGAGACCGTCAATCGAGCTTTAACCACCAAAGCCTTGGCCACGCAGCAAGGGAAAAATACCTTCTATATCGTGGCAGAAGACAACACCACCAATACGGCAACTGGCCACGGCAATCGGAATTATGAAGCATATATGGCAGCAGATTTTTATGCATCTACCATTGCACCGGGAGCGCCCACCAGTCTGACTGTATCGGATGTGTCCGATCGCGCCGCCAGCCAATGGAGAATTACCTTGGCGTGGAAAGCGAGTGCTGTGGGTGGCACGCCAGCGCACTATGATATTTATCGAAAGAAAACTTCTGAAGATGCGCACACCAAGATTGGTACCACCACCAGCTCGGCATACACCGATGCTGACTTATCTCAATCCGAAACATATAGTTATTACGTGCAGGCAGTGGACAATGCAGGGTCGATTTCACTCGCAAGCAATACGGTGACGGCAAAACCAGAGGGAAGATTTGGTTCTCCGCCTACCACGGGAGGATCTCCTAATGTGTCCACGGGCTCTTCGACAGCTATCATTACCTGGACCACTTCACGGTCAGCGTTTGGAAGTGTGGATTATGGTAAGACGACCGATTTTGGATCCACTTCCAGTGAAAGTGTGTCAGCCACAGCGCATAGCGTGAAGTTGACTGGATTGTCGCCAGGGACGACGTACAACTATCGGGTTCAGTCATTGGATGATTCCAACTTGGTAGGGTACGAGCGGACCGATGCGTACTCTGACACCTACACGTTTTCTACCATGTCACGACCAGATATTGGCGCTATCACTGCAAGTGATATTACCCTCGATTCAGCATTAATCTCGTGGACCACCACCAGTATGTCTACCTCGGTGATTGATTATGGGGCCAGTACGGATTATGGCCAAACCATCACGGTGTCGACCACGGCATCTTCCAGTGCTCATATGGCTAAATTGTCTGGATTAACTCATTCCACTTCGTATCATTTTCGGGTGAAGGGAACCACGGCTGATGGAACCGATGTGTATTCGGAAGATAATGTCTTCCAAACTCTGACGTTCCCCAAGGTGACGGCCACGGTATTCAATACTGATCAGGGTGCAAATGGGACCAGCATTGTGGTGGCATGGGGCACCAATGTGGCCACTACCGGGATTGTGGAATACCAGCCCGTCACCGTGGAAACTTCGTTGGATTTGGCGCATCTACAGGCACTGGACCAGGCGGCTTTGGTAAAGCTGCCGATTGGTTCAAAAGGTGTGGTGAAGTCCAATTATGATGGCACGCTGGCCAGCAGACATGTCGCTCGGCTGAATGGTTTATCTGACGGCACCATGTACGTGGTGACGATCCGGGGAAGAGATAAAAATGGCTTGGAAGCAGTGGCAGAACCATGGCGATATGTGACTGGTAACGATACCCGACCACCGGTAATGAGTAATGTGGTGGTGGAAACTCCGTTATCTGGAGTAGGAGCTGATGCCAAAGCACAACTGTTGGTATCATGGGAAACGGATGAACCAGCTTTGGGTCAGTTGGTATGGGGGAAGGGGACAGGGGCGGAATATCCTCAGGCAAGTGAACTTGAATCAGCGCCCGGGACCAAGCATGTGATTGTGCTCAGGGATTTGGATCCCACCACCACCTTCCATTTCAAAATTGTATCGACCGATGTATCCAAAAACAAAGCGGAATCGGAGGACACAGTGATTGTGACTCCGGCTGCTCAGCAAGCGGCATTGGATGTGATCTTCAAAAACTTAAACGATATCTTTGGATTTTTAAAGCTATGACACCCTTACCTACCACCGAGGAAACTGCCCGCAAGCTAGCTTCTCAAGTTGATATTGTCAGTTTAGAGGAATCTCTGCCACCCAAGACGCCCCGATCGCATCATGTGGTGATTAAGTTGGAAGGGGTACACAAGACATTTGATACCGGGAAAGTGAAGACGACTGTGTTACATGATATTGATCTCAATTTGTATGCGGGAGAATTTGTGGTGATTTATGGTCCTTCAGGTTGTGGTAAGAGCACCTTGCTGCACACCATCCTGGGATTGGAGCCACCCACCACGGGCAAGGTCTGGCTGCGGGATACGGATATTTATGCACTGAACTCGGATGAGCGGACCAACTTCAGACGTCAGAAGGTAGGGATGGTGTTCCAGCGGCCTGAGTGGATTAAGGCATTCAAGGTGTGGGAAAACGTGGCGTACCCACTGTTGCTCTCGGGGGAATCGTGGGGGGAAGGTCGAGTCAAAGCAAACGCCATATTGAAAGAGTTACATTTGGAAGCGTTGGCAGATAAATTACCCACCGAATTGTCGGGAGGTCAGCAACAGCGGGTATCGATGGCTCGGGCGATGGTGACTGATCCATGGGTGATCATTGCGGATGAACCAACCGGAAACCTGGATACCGTTTCCAGCGCAGATTTGATTAAATGGTTGACAGTATTAAATCGGACCAAAGGCAGAATGATTGTGTTAGTGACGCACGATGTAGGCTATTTACCCCTCTCTACCAGAAGAATTGGGATTGTGGATGGTCGGGTAGTGAAAGATGAGGTGGACGATGCTGTCTAACCGCCCCCGAACTGTAAGAAAACCAAAGAAGACACGAAATGTGTTTTCAATTTTCAAGGCAAAAACAGCCGAATGGCGGAAGCAACGGGTGGCGTGGCAACGTTACGTATTGGATCATCAGACCAAAGTGCGGCATTCATCCGTCAGACACAACCGGGTCTATCAGGCTTTGGCGCGATTATCGCCCCATCTGCAATGGAAGATTGACGGCGTGTTGGCTCGAGGATGGATTTTTCGAAATCGTTTGGCCAGGATGATATTTACCGCCGAAGAAGGTCATCTGTCTTGGTATGTACTATTCACCTTGTCGGTCCGGAATTTGAAAGCGCGGTGGTCGCGGACCGTGGTGACAGGTGGGGCGATCGCGGTGGGTATTTGTGCGATTGTATTTTTGGTCAGTTTTGGCTACGGCTTACAGGACATTGTGACCAAGCGGTTGGTTCATCCCGATTCGTTGCGGTTGGTGGATGTGCAGACTGATTCGACGGCAATGAAATTAAATCATGCAGCAACCCAAATGTTTGCTCAGTTGTCGGGAGTGACTGATGTGACGGGAATGGTAACCTTGGCAGGATCCTTGTCGATCAATAACCAGAAGACAGAAGTGGTGGTGGTGGGGACGGAAAATTCATTTTTGAATTATTCTCATGTGATTCAAGTGGCTGGTGTTCATTTTTCTGAGGCAGCCAATGCACGCTATACAGCCTCAACATCGGAAATAAATGATTTGTTATCCCTGATCGCGTATGGGGGGCGGGTAGCGGGAACCCAAGATGAATTCGTGCCAAAAGTGGGGGAGTTGATTACCGAAACGCCACTCACTATCCGGGGTAGAGATGAAACCTATGTGCCAGTTTACGAAAAGCCAGATAGCACCGGAAAGGTGATGGGATATTTGAGAGGATCAGTGACGCAACAATATGCTGCTCAGGAGGTGTGGGGAGGAACGTATCAGACTAGTGGTGTGGAAGGACAAGCATATCGTTCACCAGAGGGAACGTGGCTGGGAAAATGGGTCAAGGTAACAGCCCCTATCTGGAATGAAGTCGCTCCCACGGTGTATGTTCCCCAAGATGGGGGACCGACGATGGGATATATGCCTGAAGGAGCGGTTACAGTTTTATCTGCATTAGAGGTAGAAAAAAATTATTTGTCAGAAAAGGTGTTGGGGACGACTACAGATACGGCATCTGCCAGTGCTGATTTGGTCTCATCGCTGACCACTCAAGCGCCAGCGACACTGGCAGCGGAATTACAAGAATTGATGATTGCAGAAACAGCTTCGGTGGCAGCGATTCAAAAACAAGTGGGGGCAACGGTGTCGGTGGCTCGAACCACACCGAAAGAAATTTTGTTATCTTCCGGGTTACTTAATACTCTCAAAATTCCGGTGGAGCAAGCGGTGGGAAAAGAGATCACTCTGACCATGATTGTATCGGGAGGCATGATTGAAGGAATGGCGGGCAAGGTGTTGTCAGAACCAGTCGCATACAAAGTGGTGGGGGTACTCAAAGATGATAGTCGGCCGGTGGCGTATGTGCCTTTTGGGGATATTGCCAGCATGGGGGTGGATCGGTATTCGTTGGTGAAGTTGCTGGTTAATTCAGAAACACAAGTTCGGACGGTACGGGAGAAAATCGAAGCCTTGGGTTTTTTGACCCAAAGTTTGTCGGACACATTGCTGCAAGTGGATCGGATGTTCCGCATCATGCGGTTTTTGTTGGCCGCTATCGGAGCAATTGCGCTGATTGTGGCAATTTTAGGAATGTTTAATACGTTGACGATTTCGTTGTTGGAACGCACCCGGGAAATTGGAGTGATGAAAACATTGGGGACGACGAATCGGGATGTGGTACGACTCTATTTAGCTGAATCTATGGTGATGGGGTTGGTGGGAGGATTAGTAGGGTCACTTTTGGGGATTGGTTTAGGTCAGGTGATTAATGCGGTTTTTTGGGCATTACGGAAGTCCATGGACGTGATGTTGTTCAACACCCCACCTGGATTAATTTTCATCATGATGCTGATTGCGATGGTGGTTGGTTTATTGACGGGAATTATCCCCGCCAAACGCGCCACCGAAGTATCGGCGTTGAATGCACTCAGGTACGAGTAGAATTCCCCAAAGGGGCCCCTTCGGGGTAGGGTACAGGCGACAGGGTTTAGTTAGATCTTACTTACCTGTAAGAAGTCGAGTTCCACGGGAGTTTCGCGGCCAAAGATGGACACGAGCACATGGACTTTACCCTTGGCTTCGTCAATGTGATCCACGGTGCCGAGGAAATCGGCAAAGGGACCTTCCACGATCTTGACGGCTTCACCCAAGGAGAAGGAAGCTTTGTATTTGGGAGCTTCTTGTTCCATGAATTTCTTGATGGAGAGGACTTCGGAAGGAGGAAGGGGAGTGGGTTTACTACCAATGCCGACAAAGCCAGTCACACCTGGTGTGGTACGGACAGCCAACCATGTCTCATCATCCAAGACGAGCTTGACCAGCATGTAGCCAGGGAAAATCTTCTCTTTGATGGAAGTTTTCTTGCCACGTTTGATCTGAATTTTATTTTGAGTAGGAATAAGGATCTCGAGCACACGACCTTCTAGCTTCATGGTCTCAACGCGTTGAATGAGGTTGATGGCGACGGAATTTTCATGACCTGAATAGGTGTGGAGGACATACCACTTGCCAGTCTTATCATCTGTCTGTAAGAGGACGAAGTGATTTTTGGCGAGATCCTTTTTCTCTTCTTCAGCAGGGTCAGCTACGACGGGAGCGACGGGTTCTTTCACCTCTTTGACTGCTTTGGTTTTTACTTCTTTTTTGGCAGTTTTTTTCGCGGTCTTTTTAGCTTTAGTAGGCATAGTTTTTCCAGAATTAAATGATGAGTCCCATCAATTTGGTAAACAGATAGTCAAGCACACCCAAATACCCTCCCACTAAAAGAGAAACTACCACCACGATGGTGGTTAACCGAATCGTTTTCTCTTTAGTTGGCCAGGTGACCTGATTGAGTTCATCGCGGACTTGCCGAATGAAAGCAATAACAGAATTCCCCTGGTGAAGGGATTTTGGTGTTTGCATCTTGGACGACATTATATCAAGTCATTTACCTTGATCCAAGAGGGAACAAAGATATGATGAAATATGATGATCCTTCGACAAGCTCAGGATAAATGGTGTAGAGTAATAGTTGTCCCGCCAAAGTCGGGAGGTTAGTACGAGGAGTCCACATGAGTGAATTCAAAAAAATCCGTAAAGCAGTTATTCCCGCCGCAGGGTTTGGGACTCGGTTTTTACCCCAGACCAAAGCGATGCCAAAGGAAATGTTGCCCATCGTGGATAAGCCAGTGATCCAGATTGTGGTGGAGGAGTTGGTGGATGCGGGGATCACGGACATTATTATGGTGACAGGTTATCACAAGCGCACCATTGAGGATCACTTTGATACACCATCCACTGACTTGATTGAAAATCTAAAAATGGGTGGTGAGAAAAAGAGACCACTGTTGGAATCGATTCAAAAGATTTCTGAGATGGCGAATTTTTATTATGTTCGTCAAAAAGGGCCGTATGGCAATGGCACACCCCTGATTAATGTCAAAGACATTGTGGGGGATGAACCGTTTATTTACACCTGGAGTGATGATTTTATCACCGCCGAACCGTCACGGTTTAAGCAATTAATTGCCACGTATGACAAGTATGGTTGTTCAGTGTTGTCTTGTATTGAGGCGACTAAAGATGAGGATTATGACCGATACGGTTTTGCTGCTGGAAAAGAAATTGAGCCAGGAATTTTGGATTCAGACTATCTGGTTGAAAAACCAGGCAAGCGACAAGCTCCATCCAATTATGCTACCGTTTCTGGAGGCATTTTTGCTCCGGAAATTTTTAATTACTTGGAAATGGTGTTGAAAAACCGTAATCCTGGTGATGAGTTCTATTACAATGATGCGTTGAAGCTGATGTTAGCGGACGGAAAACAAGTTTTGGCGAAAATGATCGAAGGGGGAGTGTTCCATGATACGGGGAACAAATTGGAATACCTCAAGACAGTAGTAGAATTTGCCCTAAAAAATCCTGAAGTGAATGAGGGATTCAAGGCATTTTTAAAGTCACTGCCGCTTACCTGATTTGTTTGCATAGATGCGGTACACTGAATGTGGTGGATTTTCCCCAAAGGGTGGTTATTGTTGTCAACTGCTACTAAATAAGTAGTAGTGCCCATTGACAGAGGTAGACATCTTTCCCATAATGAGTGGTGCCCTACGAGCAACGATTGATGAGGAACATTTTTCCTCTACAAATTCAACGATTGCAGGGAGAGCGAGTTCTCGACACTTTATTGAGTCAGGCAGCTCACCCACCTGGAAATTCCGGGGAAATCGTCCTTAATCAATCATGTAAGTGGGGCATTTTGGAGGTACCAGTCGGCACCTCCCTGCGAGTTTTTATCATTCGATACCTGGTGAATAGGCAAAAAAAATCCTGGACTTATGGTTTGGGCGAAACCGGCCAGGGTTTTGTGTATGTATGACCTTGTGGTCAATTTTTTAAATTGCGGAATTGTTCGAAAAAAAATTTCTGATTCAGGTTGCCCTGTTGGATTACCTAGTCGCCGGTGATTTTTATGAGGTCTCCGGTGGATAGAGTAGGAGCTCCTTTATTTTACTGGGAATTCGCCTGATCCTGACCTGGCGGTTGCACTGCGGGCAATTAGCGCGAATGCCGTGATTTTTTGGTTTGGATGGATCGACATGCAGGTCGTACTCCGTACATATGAATGAGTGGTGGTCATGGCATTCGACGATAGTGAGCCAGGGTTGTGTTGGGAGATAGAGGCCGTAATGTTTGAGCGTCCTGACAAAAATATTTAAAGCACGTTGGGTGGTCACACGAAAACTATCAATACACATGGTTCCGGTTGCTTCGTCTCGATATTGGCGATCATCTTCTCCAACAATAACACTTCCATCTGGGGTTATTTTTTGGAGGTCGGCCGGTACCTTGAGAGGAGTTGGTCCTTCAATGAGGCAGGACGATGATAATCGTTGGATAGTGATAAGGTTGCCCCCTGTGATGAAAATGATTCCTTGAACGTGTATGGGAAGAGTGGGTCGGGGCTGTGTATTTTTGAAGAAGGGTATTCCGGCGATTTGCAGTTCTTTGTTCGCAGTGTAGTTACGATTGCTTATGTGATCTTTTTCGGATAGTATTTTCAGCATTTCCATTGTTTAGTTCCTTTTCTGGTTTTTAGGATAGTGTGTGGCCGTCTGGCCATAGATGAGATTCTGTGTACAGAGAGCCACACACTATTCATAGAAAAGGAGTAAATTTTTCCGCAATTTATTAAGGTACAAGAATATCGGAAACAGGCGACAGCCAAATTGCTTTAATCTGGAAATCACCCATAACTTGGTGCGAAATATATCATGATTACTCGAGAATGTCAAAGTTATAGGGTTATTTTTTCCAAAAAAAAGCCTGGGGGTTTAAATGTTTGGTTTAAACCGACCAGGCTGTATGTATGACCGTGTGGTCAATTGTAAATTGCGGAAATAGTTGCGCTGTTATAGATGGTTGGGAATGTGATAGTTCGGTGACAAATTTGTGTATGGCACTATTTTTCGTCGATACCGAAATATTTCACAACCCTCAAGGTGATGAAAGTGAGAGGTGCCGGAATAAAGTTGAGGAATGCTTCAACGAAGAGCCAAAATAATCCTATTGGTTGGATAATGTGGCGATACACAAGGAATGCCCAGACGAATGAAAGGATAATAGACATGGTGGAAACGAACAAAATGATCGATATCACAATATCTTTAAGCGAAAAACTGCTGCTGTTCCGGTAGAGGCTTTTGACGATTTTCCACAGCGTTTTATTACCTTTGATGAAGTAAATCACCGCGAAAATCAGATATACCACCTCAAATGAGCCCCCACAAACGTTACCATAGGCGTCTGACATAGTTCTCCTCCAGAGAAAGGTTTTTATGAACGGGATAGTGTAGCCATCCAGATACCAATGGGTGATATATGGGTGGCTACACTACATAAGGAGGAACTAACTTTCCGCAATTTATTAACGTACAAGATGTCTGTAACGGGCAGTTACCACATTGCTTTAACTGGCATTACCCGAAACTTGAGGCAGAATATACCATAATTACTTGAGAAAGTCAATATTATAGGGTTATTTTTTGGGCATGAAAAAACCTGGCGTTTTTGGGTATGGGTGAGCATATCCTGCCAGGCTTTTTCTTGTACAATTTTTTTATTGCGGAATATCATTTTCCAACATAGAGGGTGTCAAATATCCAAAAGGATGCAGTGGGCTGTTTTCTGTATACTTTTCGCATACTCTTGATATTGAGACAAACTCCAACCCATTCAATGTCATCCATCACCATAATAGCGACAACAACCTCATGAGGTTGAAGATTTGGAAACAATTTTGGTTTGCCCTCGATTTCTAACTTTTTTAGTCCCCCAGGATGGCCGAAATGGGATAGCGGTCCCTTCATTATCTTCATCATTTTCTTGGGTGGCATGAAAGATTCCTTTTTCCGTAAGTTTTTTTGAGGATGTACCAATTTTTGTAAAAAGATCATACAGATTTTGTATCGATTGGTTAAAGTAAATTGGATTTACGAAAATTTTTCCTAATCTTCTAAATTGATCATATGTTTTTCCTCTTTCATTTAAGTGTGATAGCTCACTGAATACCAACAATGGTTGATGTACAGAGCGCTATCACAATTTGATAGGGGAGAAATTGTTCCGCACTTTATTAACGTACAAGTATATCTATTACTCGTGACAAAACAGACAGCTTGTATCTGGAATTCACAGAGTAACTTTCGGATGAAATATACCACTTGTGTTCAAGGGAGTCAAAGTTATGGGATTGAATGTATTCGAAGCTATTTAGAGCCATTCCATTTTGCGGAAGACTAGGGTGATGCCGATGGAGATGCTCAAAGCAACTCCTAGGACTATCAAAAAGGCGCCAGGATGATTTCCGAGGGGAAGGATGACGTTCATGCCAAAAATACTCGCTACCATAGTGGGGATGGTCAGAATAATTGTGGTGGATGTGAGAAATTTCACTGTCTCATTGAGTCGGTTTGTGAAAATGATTTGAAAAGCATCACGTAAACCTTCAATACTTTTCAAGTTGGTGTTGCATACATCTGCAGATTGGCTGATGGAATTAAGTGTATCTTCAAAGAGTGCATTGTCTTCTTCAAAGAGGGGGATTATTTTTCCGGATATCAGGGTGGTGTACATTTGCTTCATGGGTAAGAGAGCAGCCAAATATTCGTCCAAGATATTTTGATACTCGATTAATTTTTGAATATCTGCATTGGTTGCACGATGCAGGCGTCGTTTGACTTCAAACACTTGGCGCTGGAGGTTGTTGATGTTCAGGCGGTATTGTTCGCTGATGGCGATCAAGAAGGAGATAAGTAGTTTGGTGGTTTGGGTGGTGGTGTGTTCTTTGCGGATCCAGGTAGATAGCGTACGACTACTGGTCGCAGAGATAATGCTGAAATTGGTTTTGGCAAAAACAAGCATGACAACTGCGGTGTATTGGCCCGTGTCACTTTCAATTGGTTCACGCAAGACCATGATGTTGACGTCATTTGTTGTTTCCAGACGGGGTATTTCTTGGTAATCAAAAATATC
>Ga0066602_10000294_pt1 | contig 42193 bp, 35 predicted proteins | sample Higcelweek5metaG_FD_59481 | JGI IMG/M metagenome (GOLD analysis project Ga0066602, IMG submission 59481) | Freshwater pond sediment microbial communities from the University of Edinburgh, under environmental carbon perturbations - High... | ecosystem: Environmental > Aquatic > Freshwater > Pond...
TGAGGCTGGATCGGGGAGTTTTTACAGAATTTTGAGTTAAATGGAAAATGATTTATATTTCCTATCGTCGGCACCATTTCTGCACTCAAAAATCATTGAAAATTCCTCATTTCTCCCCACTTCGGGTTTCTTTCCTTGCCTCTTCGTCTGTTTGAGCTGTAAATCATAGTTCTTTCACGCACGAAATTTCAGGCAACTGGAAGATTTTCAACTTGAAGTTTACGGTTTTCATGCCCTTCGGCATTCATTCTGTTCTTATTGCGTCGAAGCCGGAGTTCCGAAAGAGGTTTTGCTGTCCATTCTCGGGACGGACAGCGAGATTGCCGACAAATATTACACCTACATCGGGGATGATGCGCAGGAGAAAGCGATTGCGGCGATCAGCAAGGGGATAGCCCAGCCCATTGCCGACAGTCAGATTCAAAACGCATTGGCCGTCCTCAAGGATGCTCCGAATTCCAGAGAACTGCTGGAACAACTGAAGAAATCCATTGAGCAGAAATAGGGAATGAGGTTCGCATTCTTCTTACGACAGTGGCTTACAACTTGGATCGCTATGCCTCCTTTATGGAAGAAAGACGCATCGAAGAACTCCTGAAAGCATAAAACAGGTAAAAGTATCCGAAACGCCATTTCAGCAGTAAGAATTCGGAACTCTGAAGGGCTTTTCAAACGGTAAAATTTCTTAAAGTGACAGTCTGAAAAACCTTCGGCCTCCTAAAAAAATATTTTAAGAGGTTCCCTTTATAAGGTTCCCGGTTCTGTCCAGAACCCGCCCTTTGAAAATAACCGTTTCAATATGGCCGGAGAAACTATCAAGGCATGTAAGAGGGTCACAATCGAGCACCAGAAGATCAGCGGAAAGGCCCTTTTCAATGGAACCGGTTTCATGGCTGATTCCCAATAGCATGGCGGCCCGGGACGTCGCCGAAATCAAGATTTGCACGGGAGAAAAACCTGATTCAAGCATTTTTTTCAATTCCAGAGCATTGCACTCGTGTGAATTCAGCGGGGTGCCGGCATCCGTTCCAAGCGTGGTGCGGATACCATATTCGATTGCCATTTTTACGCTCAGGTCGCGCCGACTCTTGAACTTCAGAGCTTTTTCCACGATTTCCCGGGGGATTCCGCATGCTATACCGCATTTTTCCAGATAATGCATCGGCGAAAGAGTAAATGTGACGAATGTTCCATACTCCCGCATGAGACCGAGAATTTCTTCCGTCAGAACAGTTCCGTGCTCAATGCTGTCGATACCGGCTTTCACGGAGGAAAGAATTCCGGCTTCTCCCTTTGCATGAGCCGCTGTTTTTTTGCCGGCGGAGTGCGCCTCGGCAATTCCCGCGGCAAGTTCTTCTTCCGACATCTGCTGAACTCCGGGATCCGAGCCGGGAGTCATCGCGCCTCCGGTGACCATGAATTTGATCACATCCGCGCCGGCATGAATCTGCTCACGAACGGCTTGAACTGCTTCCTTCGGACCATTGATTTCCCGCCCGATGGCCTTTCCGTGTCCGTTTATGGCACAAATTGCACGTCCTGCGCAAAGAATCCGCGGATCGCGAATCACTCCCGCATTAACGGCGTTTCGTACTTCAAAATCCATTCCATCCGCCGCACCCAGATCGCGGACAGTCGTAAACCCGGCAGTCAATGTGGCTTCCGCGTTGGCCATGGTAACGAGAAGCCTTCTTGGATATGGAGTTTCCCGGCAGGAGCGGAAAGGGTCGGCACTGGCGTCAAGAGACAGATGAGTGTGGCAGTCGATCAGTCCGGGCATCAGATACTTTCCCGAGAGGTCGATCTTCCGGACATCGCTGCCGGGACAGGGAGCCCCGGACGGCAGAACCTCGCGAATGATGTCGTCGCGGATGAATACCGACCCGTTGCGGATGACCTCCCCGCCGCCGATGAATATATGGGCATTGCAAAATAAAAAATCTTTTTTTTTCATACGATGAACACCTCGTTTGGATATTCTCCGAGATAACGGTCGCGCCGGTCGACAATGACAGTGACCACGTTCCTGTTTTTCTTCATCCGTTCTGCAAGTTTCAGGGCGATATGGACATTGGCGCCGGAAGACATGCCGCAGAAAATTCCCTCCTCCTCCGCCAGACGGTTTGCCATTTTGCGCGCTTCTTCCGCGGTAACCCGGAAAAATTTATCCGGATACTCTTTTTCAAGCATGATTTCTATAATGGATTTTTCATTTTTCCATTTTTCCAGTCCCATGCTTTCAACCAGTCTTCGCATACAGTCCGCTTTCCGGAATTCCCCCTTGTCGCATTCGTCCCGGTCAAGTTCCATGTAAACCTCACTTCCAAATGGGACGACACCGTAGCGGCAGGATTCCACTCATCTGCCTATAGGTGTAACCGTCAAGAATTTGTCCGAACGGAAGTTGAATTTTGTCCCCGCCGACCTTATGAACAGGTTGAAATCGTGTTGAATGATCGTGTGTCATTTCGAGTCTGAATCGGGGAGCGTTTACAGAATTTCAAGTTGATGGAAAAACGGTTTATACTTCCTGTCGTGGGCACCGTTTCCGCATCCCCTTTTTCCATTTTCCTGTTGTTTTCTGTTCTTTGCCTCTTTCATTTCTCCGGAGGCGAGTTATCTTATCCCGAAAGCGGTTCTTGTTCGCCGCATCGTTGCATGATAGAAAGAATTTCCGGGGAATGATGATGAAGACTTTGATTGATTATATACCGTTTTTCAAAGAGGGGACCGATACCGTTTTTTCCGCCGCATGGGCCAGACGCGGCATTTGGAAAGCGAAGTGGATCGCAAACAAGCTGACGCAGGACCCGCATCTTTCGGTTTATCGCAATCGCTTTGAACTGAAGACAGCGGAAGATGTCCGGATTCATGTGTCCGCCGACGCCTGGTACAGCCTTTTTCTGGACGGCGTGGAACTGGGCCGTGGGCCGGAACTCTCCGCTCCTTCCAGATACAGTTTCGACACCTACGACCTGTCTTTTCCCTCGGGGCCGCATGTGCTCTGTGCGCTGGTGTGGTGCTTTGGCCCATTCGCCCCGTTTGCCAAGATCAGCCTCGAGAACGGGTTTATTCTGGGCGCGGAAGGAGAGTGCTCCGCTTTCCTTGATACCAACCGGGACAACTGGCAGGGGAAGGTCCTTTCAGGCGTGACGATTTCCAAATGCACGATCGGAACCGTCTTCCCGCAGATCGAAGTCGACCATGCCCTTCTCCCCGCGAACGCGGAACAGGGCGGCGGAGACGGCTGGGGGATTCCTTCCGAACTTATGAACGGGCGCAAATCCCTGCCCGGAATCGAATACCGCAATCAGCATCTTCTTTCACCCGCCATGCTGCCGGCGATGGAGGATGCACTGGTCCGGAACGTGGAGGTCGTTTATGTGAGCGCCGAGGCAGGGAACTTTTACGGGGAGAAAGAGTGTCTTACGGAAGAACTTGCCCTCTGGCGCGAAAAATTGTCTGCTTCTTCCTTTTCCGTGCCGCCCCGGACCACGCGGAAAATCCTGCTTCGGCTGGACAACTATTACTGCGGCTATCCGGTTCTGCGGACGTCCGGCGGGCATGGTGCCGCTGTATCCTTCCGCTGGGCGGAGGCTCTTCATCTGGATGACAACCCGGACTCCCGGAAAAAGGGGGAACGCGACCTTTTTCTGGACCGTTATCTTTACGGGAATGTCGATACGATGCGTTGCGGTGGAAAAAAGGACGAATCCTTCCCTACTTGCGGTTATCGCTCCGGCCGTTTTGTCGAACTCCTGATTCAGACCGTGGACGAACCGCTGGATATACTCGAATTTACGTTGCGCGAGTCGCGTTATCCGCTGGAAATGGAGGCGGATTTCCGGACTTCGGACGAACGACTCAACGCGTGTGTCGCTCCGGCCTTCCGCACTCTTCAGATGTGTATGCACGACACCTATATGGACTGTCCTTACTACGAACAGCTCATGTATCTCGGGGACGCCCGTCTCCAGATGCTCCTGAACTATACCGTTTCCGCGGACCGCCGTATGGCGGAAAAATCCCTCCGCCTGATTGCTGCCGGACGTGCGGACGACGGCCTTCTTCTTTGCCGTTATCCGGCCTCCGTTCATCTTGCCATTCCACCATTCTCCATGCTGTTCGCGGGAATCGTCAACGACTATGTCCGGTATGTCGCCGATCCGGGAACCCTGCGGGAGATTCTGCCGCGTCTCCACGAGGTCATGGACTCGCTGGAGCGCTATGTGCGTCCCGACGGACTGATCGTGTTTCCCGACTCCTGGAATTTCGTCGACTGGCCGGATGCCTGGAAAGGACGCGACGCCTGCCGGATCGGTACGCCGCCCGAGGATGCCGAAGGGGTTTCGGGAGTCGTCAACTGGACTTATGCCTATTCGCTCGGTCAGGCGGCGGAGCTTCACGAATGGATCGGAGAACCGGAACTGGCCGCCCGCTATCGCCGTCTCGGAAAAGCCCTGACGGAGAAACTGGTCCGGACTTTCTACCGGCCTGAAAAAAAGTTGTTCTCCGATCTTCCCGCGGAGTCCGTCTTTTCGGAACATTCCCAGTGTCTGGCTCTGTTGAGCGGATTTCTTCCGCCGGACCTCGAACATACGGTGCGGGATGCCCTGTTTGCCCGGAATGTCGGGATGACGGAAACCACGGTCTACTTCGCTTTTTATTATATGGAAGTCTGCCGCAAATACGACCGGATGGATGCCTTCATGGATCGCATGAAGTTCTGGTTCGACATGCTCGATTGCCGCATGAAGACCCTGCTGGAGTCTCCGGAGCCGAGCCGTTCGGACTGTCATGCTTGGAGCGCGCACCCGCTGTATCATTTTCTGGCGTCAGTGTTGGGGGTTCGCCCCGCTTCCGCCGGATTCCGGTCCGTGACGGTAGAACCGATGACAGGCGCCCTGACGGAAGGGGAGGGGACTATCCCGCATCCCGCCGGACCCATCGTGATTTCCTTCTGCCGGACTTCCCCGGATATGGCGGACTGGAAGGTCGTTCTGCCGAAAGACCTTTCCGGCCGTTTTTTCCTGGCCGGAAAGGAAATGGCACTGCATCCGGGCGAGAATATCCTTCGCGCCGTTCGGGTCACGCCTGTTTGAAAAAAGTGTTATGCAAACTTTTCATCCCCCCTTTGAAAAAATCGAGAAATTAGTTGACTTTACAACTATTTGATGTTATATTGGGTATTATTGAGTTCAATAACAAGGGAAGGGGGCCTGATGAAATTCAATGCGTCCAATCATTTCGACGATCCTGTCCATGAAGCGCTGATGAGCGTCTGGTGGTCCGGCATTTTATTGAAGCGGGAGGCCAGGCGGTTTTTCCGGGACCGGATTGTTTCCGAATCTCAATTCAATGTGATGATGTTGCTCAAATACGCGGAAAAACCGCTGTCTCAGCAGGATTTGAGTGAGCGTCTGCTGGTTGACAAGTCCAACCTGACCGGGTTGATCGACAGTCTGGAAAAACTTGCTTTCGTGAAGCGCCGCAAGTTTCCATCCGACCGTCGTACCTACCGTCTGACTCTTACCGCAAAGGGGATGTCATTTCTGGATGATGCGGAAGCCCCGTACCGGGAGCTGGTATGCCGGATCATGTCGGTTTATTCCCCGTCTGAAATGAAACATCTCACGGAACTCATGGTTCGCCTGCAGTCCGGTCTGGAGGAAGACAAATGAAACCGTTTTTTTCACTAATTCTCATGGTGATGGCGGGTACTGATTTTGTCGTCAATGCGGAAAGCCTTTCCGACTTTGAAATTCTGAACGGAATGAAGCAGGAGATGCGGCGGTCTCAAACCAGCGGAAATACGGCGTTTTCCCGTTATGCGTCCGGATTCACCTGGACGATCATTCATGACCCGTCGGACAAGCTGATGGAACAAGTGCTTATGCCGGTTGAAGAAATTGTCAAAATCCTCGGAAAAAACGCGGAGGAGCAGCAGGTTTTTCTCAAAGCGGGCGGAATAAAAAATTTCAGAAATCGGCTGCGCGCCAACCTCAAATCCGGCGATCCGGGCACGGAAGCACTGTCCGCATTGTATCTGGCGCTGATCAAAGACTATGAAAGTGTACAGGATATAGCCGCATTGCTGGATATCGACCGCAGCACCCCTCCGCCTGCCAAACACAAGAACCTTGTCAACATTCACCGTGCCGCTGCTGCCACAGCGCTTGCTTTGATGCAGGAAGCCGGTCCGTATGAAGGGAAAATTGCCGCCATGCTCGACAGTAAAGCGGCCAATGATCTTTATGGAGCGGGCAATGCGATCATGATAATGGGCTGGAAGCAATATTTGCCGAAGACGGCAAAGTGGCTTGGCATGCGGGATTGTTCCAAAGATGAGAAGTTCAACCGGGAAGAAGCCGGACAGGAAGAACAGCGTTTTCTGACGGCAATGCGTCTTGCCGCTCATTTCAAGGCGAAGGAATATGCCCCGGAACTTCTTGCGGAACTGATGCCGAGGGAGTTCAAAGACAAGACGGGGAATACGCTCTATCTCAGAAAACATCCTTTGATTGAACCGAAAGAGATGATTGTCTGTCTTGCCGTCATGGATGCGCGCGAAACCGCAAAGGAACTGGCGCGTTTTTATCCGATGATCGGAAAATATGACAGCTTTTCCCGGGGAGCTGTCATTTCCGCTCTTGCGGTTTTCAGGGCGAAAGATCAGAGGAACATTGTCTTGACCGAGCTTGCCCGAAAGGACATCACCACCATGAACTGCTGTCTGGTTACGCTGGCAATGCTGGGGGACGATACGGATGTTCCCATGATAGTCGAATATCTGGAAGACAAAAACGGTGTCGTCGGAGCATCCGCGGCGCTGATGTATCTTGGGCGCAAGGAATATTACGGCAGGATTAATGAAAAAATGTCCGATTATCTGAAGAGGAATTTTCCCGGGCGTGATTCTCAAGACATGACTGGTGTCTGGCGTTATCAATTTGGAATGTCCGGGGCGGACATTCCTGCTTTTGACGTGGCGGCCCGGAAAATCGAAACGGTCTGGCGGAGTCTGCGGACGGGTGACGACGACCAGACTCACCAGAAAAGCTCTGCCCAGGCGGTTGCGGAATGCCGGGAGGCGGCCGGTAAAACAGCGGACCTGCCGTTCGACCGGAGAATTGAACTGATCGGCAATCAGTGTTTTCCGAAGTGGAACAGGAAGGAACAATTCGAGTTTCTGACGCAGGTTTTTCCGCTCTGCGATGCGGGATCAACCAGTGCCTTGATGAAAATTGCCCTTGAGAATGGTTTGATGGAGTCGTGGGAAGGATATGCGGATATGTTGAATCCGCCTTTCCTGCAAAGGCTTCTTGACTCTATTCATATTTACAGGATACCGCTTGACTGGAAGGTCGAAGCAGTCAGCGGCAAAGACAAAATGTTCGCATTGATTTTCACCGATTTGCGAACCGGGGAACAGCAGGTTTTCCATACCCGCTCATCGATTTTTCAGGAAACGAACGGCTCCTTTTCCGGTGCTGATTATGTGTGGAATTTTTCCGATGCAGGAGTATATACGTTCCGTCATACGAACCGCGGATGGACTTTTTTATGCGGACCGACTCCAGCACGAAAGGAAATCCGGCCGCCCCTGCCGGGACCGTTCAAGTTGATTTTGAAGAACCATGTCTTGCGTCCGGCGGCTCAAAAGGCGTATAGCGGAGGATATGAACTCCTTCTGACATTCGAAGTGCAGGATCGGGATGTGAGCCTTTTGCCGGCGAGGGACATTAAAATCAGCTTCTATCCAAAAATTCAAGCCCTCCCGAAGGTTTGCGCGGATGAATTCGGTCCGCCATTGCCGATGTGTCCCGTTGTTGAAAAATCCGTAATTCATGCTTCTCCCGGCCGCCCGTTTATACTGACTTTCCTGCTCTCCGTTCCGCCCGCCTGGCAAAAGTATGAACTTGAATGTAAACTCTATTTACAGGAACGTGACGGTAATCCGGAAAAACTGTTCTGTTTCCGGGTTCCGGAGATGAAAAGAGAGGAAAAATCGAAATGAATTCAGTATCGATATATGCGAAACTCATTCCATGGGGGTATTATCTGATCCGGGGAATGGTTCAAGGGGTTCCGGAATTTTCCGGATGTCAGGGACAATGCAAAGACAACGCTGTATTGCCGAATTATGATTCCATGTCGGGGGTGAACCGGACGTTTCAGCCGGAAGCGTTTGCGGAAAAATGGAACGTTTCCGAAGAGGCAGCTCTGGAGATATTTGAACGGAACAGCGAACTTCTTGAACGAAAGCGGCTGGCTTTTTTTAATTCTCGCTATGTAGTTCTCTCTGATGTCCGGAAACTGAAAAAGGACTTTTTTCATGGGCGCGCCGATGTATCCATTTTCGGAGTCGGATTTGTCAAGCCGGAACTGATGAAAATGCCTGAATTCAGGAAATTGCCTCCGCTGTCCCCGGATGGCGAATTTCTGGGATTCGACCTCTACGGTTTCTATTTCTATGGAAATGAACCGGATTTCAGCAGCCTGGATTGTTCGATGGGCTGTCCCTTTCGGCATTGCGATATGGAGAACCGGGTTCCGGCTGAACTGAACATCCCTTTGAATGCGCATGGTCTTTATCTCGATGCAGAAAGTGCGGAACGGGTCGCGTCGCATGTCCATGAACATAAGCTCGGAGAGCCGGAATTCTATGTCCCGTTCGGAATTATACGATATGAGGAGGGGAAATGAAACTTTGGAAGAGCGTTTTTCTGTTGTCGGTCCTGCTGATTCTGAGCGGTTGTGTTGGGACATCGCATCCGAAGGGGGACTGCGAATACTTTTATCCTGAACTGCCTGACAATGAATATTGTTTCCGAAAGATTGCCGAGTACAATGCATTCATACAGAATCCCGCGAACTGGGAGAGAACGGAATGGAAGACGGAAGGTGGAAAAACCGATATTTCGTATATGATGACTCCCGAAACTTCACCGGAAGGCTATCTTGGGATACTGATCGGACGTGGAGCCGTGAGGGAATATACCATCTGTTTGGACAAGACACATTATCGGGCGCTCTGGAAAAAATTTGAATTCAGCCTGCCGGATGGGCTGTTTTGGGTAAAGGGTGCAATCGAATCGGTCGATCTCAGGGACTATTTCAATTTCAGCGATGAAAAACATTTATATATTGTGACCTTTTACTATAAGAGTTCTGATCAGGAAAAATTTCAGGCGTGGCTGAGGCAGAATATCCCTGTGAAAGAACTGCCGCGCCGGAGTGTGAAAGAGAAATGAGATTCCTTTACTATTACATTCGTTCCATGCGGCTGTATTACGGGTTCGTGACCGGATCGACTACGCTGTTCGGGGTTGTGATTGCCCATGAAATGTATGGCGTCCGTTGGGGATGGACCGACGTGCTTGTCCTGACAATTGGATTTCTGGCATGGGGAGTGAATCAGATTTTCAACGATGCCGGGGGGATCCGCGAGGATGCCGTCAACGCGCCGCACCGTCCGATGGTGACCGGACAACTGCCGGAGAGGCCCGCCTTGCTTTTGTCAGGAGCCCTGATGCTGGTCTTTGCGGCGGTTTCTTTTTTCCTGACGCCCTGCACGTTTGTGCCGATTGCCGCGGGAGTGGTGTTCAACCTTTTTTATACTTTTTCGAAAAGCATCCCTGTTCTTGGTTGTCTGGTCTACGGCTGTTCCATCTCGATGTGTCTTCTCTTTGGGTGGATTGGGGCGCTGGGACGTTTCCCTTCGGATCCCTCGCCGATTGTGATGCTTTTCTGTCTGCTGGTTTTGCCGGCGCATGTTCTGATGTGCCACAACAGCAATTTCAAGGACATCGAGGGAGACCGGGCTGCCGGGAAAAAAACGTTGCAGATCCTTTTCAGGCCGGGGCTTTCCATCTGGCTCTCCGGGATATTGTCGGTTGCATATGACGCCTTTCTTTTTTACTTGATCCTGAGTGCCGCCGGACCCGCCGCGAGCTTTGCCGTGTTTTTCTTCCTCCTGATGTTGACGGGATGGAATCTCCTGAATCTGGCACAGAAAAAATACCATGCGGCCACGTTGTCGTGCTGTCAGCTTTGTGTGGCGCAAGTGCTGAGCCTGATGGTCTGTTTTTCCTTGTGGTGGCTGATTCTGGCCGGTGTTTCATTTCTGTTGATACAACTCATATTCAAGTGGTATCCCGATGAAAAAGAGTAGATTCATAACCGGACTTCCGAAAGTTATTTTTTACGCTCGCATGTCGCTGGGATGCGCGTGGCGTTTCCGTTCGGAGGTGCGTCGTCTCGGACTTGGCGGATATTTCGGAATGCTGATGCGGGCGTCGAGGTTCACGCGGATTTTCTTCCGGCACAAACTGTTGCGGCTGCCGTCCGGGGAATACAAACTGGATTTCTACATGCCACGCTATCCTTCGGAGGCATTTTTCACCGCGATGGGCGACAAACTTCTCCGCCGTCCGCCGCGTCCGGTCAGCGTGGTTTTCTCCGTGACCAAGGCGTGCTTCTTCCGGTGTCCGCACTGTTATCAGGGGCTGGACGACTCGAAGGAGATGCCGCTGGAGCGCATGACGGAAGTCGTGCGTGAATTGCGGGATTTCGGCGTGATGGCGTGGGCGGTCGAGGGAGGAGAGCCTTTACTCCGGTTCGAGCGTCTGGAGACGCTCCTGCGGGAGATTCGGGGTTTGGAGGTCTGGGTGAACTCCACCGGATTTTCCGCGACGTCGGAAAAGATACGGCGTCTGGCCGAACTCCGGGTTACGGGCGTGATGGGCTCGATCCATTCAGTCGATCCGGTGGAACACGACGCATTTACCGGGGTTCCGGGATCGTGGAGCGCCTCACTGCAATTCCTTGCCGACTGCAAAGCGGCCGGGATGCTGACCGGATTCAATACTGTCCTGACGGACGGACAGATTCTTGCGGGCGGGATCGATGAAATCATGCATCTGGCGAAGGCGCACGATTGCGACTACATCCAGCTCATTCATCCCAAGTCGTGCGGACGCTGGAGGAATGAAAACTTCGATACGGTCCGTCATGAGGAAGCCGTGCGGATCGCCTGTGCGGCGCAAGTCCGCTGCAATTCGTCAAAGGAAAAACACGCGCCGATCCTGACCGCTCAGGTATTCGAGGAGTCGCCGGATATGCTCGGGTGCTGCTGCGGCGGAATCGACCGCTTCTATATCGGGTGTTCGGGCGAGGTCCAGCCGTGTGAGTTTGTGAATCTTTCCTTCGGCAATCTGAATGAAGAGTCCTTCGAGACTATCTACAACCGGATGCGCCGCGCATTCGCCGTTCCCTGCGAAAATTGGGTCTGCTGTGAGCTGGCGGAGAAGATCGCGGGGGCGTTCGAGGGACAATATCCGCTTCCTTGGGGCGTTACTGAAAAACTGATCCGAAACCGTCCGCCCGGAAAACCGACGGAGATTTACCGGAAAATGGGGATTTACCGATGAAACTTCTGGTTCTTGTTAATCCTGCCTCGCATGGAGGGCGTGCCTTGAAAAAGTGGGAGGAGTTCCGGTTGCATCTGCCAGAATGCGAGACGGTAGTGCTGAGAAATATTGGGGAAGCGACAGAACGGGCCTCCGCCGCGTCCGGGTTTGATATTGTGGCCGCGTGCGGAGGGGATGGCACGGTCAACGCGGTTGCCGAAGGCGTTCTGCGGAATCCGGATCGTTCGTTGAAAATGGGAGTGCTGTATGCAGGGACAAGCCCGGATTTCTGCCGTTTCCACAACATCCCGACCGATCCTTCCGGGGCGGCGGAACTTCTGATCTCCGGCAGATGTAAACCGGTACGACTGTTCGAAATCCGGTACGACGGCAAGACTTCTCATTTCGCCTGTTCGTGCAATCTCGGAATGGGGGCGGATGTGGCGGAGCTGGCGAACCGAATTCGTCCGTGTCTCGGTGACCATCTTGGAACTTTCTGCGCGCTGGTCCGGAACCTTTTGAAGTCGAAACGTTATTGCTACGTTATCAATGATGAAACACTCGATGAGTGCAATCATCTTTTGATTACGCGGATGCCGTATATTGCGGGCGGTCTGAGACTTGCCCTTCCGGCGCTTGCCGAAGACGAATACGCGGTCTGGCATTTGCAAAATATGACTTTCTCCGGATGGCTTGGACTTCTGCCGTCCTTATACCGGGGAACTCCGGCGGGAACGCTCCGGATTGTGTCCGGTCCCATCCGGATCACTTCGCCGGATACGGTGAAAGTTGAATACGACGGCGATTTTCACGGGCATTTGCCGGTTGAAATTCGCGTTGCGGAGCTTACATTACAGTTGATTGCGGGAGGGTGAAGTGAAAGAAGATGATTTCATACGGATGTTTGGAGAGGTTCACGGTTCGAAACCGTATTCCGCCGACGCCGAAATCGTAAAGACGGCCAACGGATTCAACCTGTATTCGATCGACGGCTTTTCCGAGACGGAGGACTTTTTCACGCGGACGCCGTCCCGGCGGATCGGACACAACATGGCGATGGCCGCCTGCGCCGATCTTCTTGTATGCGGCGTTGTCCCGGAAATCTGGCTTCAGTCGTGGAACATCGACGATTCCAGAGAGGTGGATTACTACCGGGAAATTGCCGAAGGTGTGGAAGAAGTTCTCCGGCATTACGGGGCAAAATGTATCGGCGGAGATCTTGGCGCATCGAGTCCGTGGAGTTGTACCACCGTGGTTCAGGCGAACAGTCCGAAACCGCCCGTGACACGGATCGCCCGGGAACGAGTTCCTTTCGACTTGTATTCCTCCGGTCCGTTGGGCGACGCCAATCTTGCGGCGTTCCTGAAGCAGTCCATGCCGGAGTTCGAACTTCGCGACCCCGTTCCTTCCGATGCCCTGTTCGCCACCGACACCAGCGGCGGTTTTTTCGATGCCCTGGAAAATTTCCGGCGCGTCAACCGTGGAATGGATCTGAAGATTGAATTGGCGAACGTCCTTTCTGAGAAGCTTCGCAAGCCGGATGTCCCCGGACTCGATCCTCTCTGGACCCTGATCGGCGGAGTCGGAGAGTATGAGCTCATTTTCGCTGTGCCGAAAGGGAAGAAAATGGAAGCGATCCTTATTGGAGAGGGGACTTTTTCCGATGCACTGGAAAACGTGTTCCGCTTCTCCTATGAAGGCGAAGCTTTCGGGCGAATGAAAAATCCGCCGCCCGATTACCGGGATGTTCCGCCTTCGCGGAGGATTGAAGCAACCCGGAATTATATCCGGGAGATGCGGACAACATGAAGTCACTGTTTGAACGCTGTCATCAGTCCGCCGGAACCGCGCCTCTCGATGAAAAGGCGCGGCGTCTTGCACACGAACTGAAGTTGAATCCACCGGATTATTACGATGGTCTCCGCATGGTTCTGCTGGAAGGCGTCCGCCCTGTGACGAAAGTCCGTTTTCCGGATGGACGCGTCAAAGAAATGCTGATGCTCGGAAGCAACTCGTTCCTGAACCTGAATTTTCATCCCCGCGTGATCGAGGCTGAACGGAAGGCCGCGGAACGTTATGGTTCCGGAGCGGGTTCCCCGCCGCTGTATGCCGGGCGGACCGATCTTCACGACGAGCTGGAGGCGAAACTGGCGGAATTCACCGGCACGGAGGCGGCGCTTCTCTTTCCCGCCGGATATTCCGGAAATCTGGGTGTCCTTTCGGGCTTGTGCCGTCCGGGAGACATCATTTTCGGCGACAGTTCAAATCATGCCTCGCTGGTGGACGGTGCTCGTCTTTCCGGGGCGGAACTGGTCCCGTATCTCCACCGGAACCCGAGGCATCTGGAACGTCTGCTGAAAAAGAACGGCATGGTGAAAGGACGACTGATCGTTTCGGACGGCGTGTTTTCAATGGAGGGCAGTCTTGCTCCCGTCGATGAACTGGTCCGTCTGAAAGAGCGTTACGGAGGTCTGCTGATGATCGACGATGCGCACGGATTCTGGGCGGTCGGCGAACGGGGCAGGGGAACGGCTGACTTGTTTGGATTGCGCGACCGCGTGGACTTGCATTACGGCACTTTCAGCAAGGCGTTGGGGAATGTCGGCGGATTTTGCGCCGGATCGAAAGTTCTGATCGATTATCTGCGTTATTACGCACGGAGTTTCTTCTTTTCGAGCGCGATTCCGGCGACGACGGTTGCGGCGGTCCTTGAAAGCATCCGGATCGCGGCGGAGGAGCCGGAACATCTGGAAAAGCTCCGGAGCAACCGCGATTTCTTCCAGAACGAACTGGAAAATTACGGGTTCGACACGATGGGGAGCCGTTCGGCGATCCTTCCGGTTCTGGTAGGGGACGAAGCGAAGCTCGGACGTTTCCAGTCGGCCTTGTTCGAGTCCGGTATTTTCAGCAATATTGGAACGACTCCGGCCGTCAACGCGCGGAAATGCCGTCTGCGGCTTAACGTCATGTCCACCCATTCAATGGAACATCTGGGCTGTGCTGCGGCGACGCTGGCGCGGCTCGGAAAACAATTCGGGGTGATTCCGTGATATCTTTACCGCTCGGGGAGGGTAACGTGCTCAAAGACAGACTTGCCGCCGATTTTCTGCGAACCAACATAATCTTTCCGATCGATGAAACGAATATCCATTGTTGCCGGATTGTCCAGACGGTTCTGATAGTCATTTTTTTTGTTCAGGTGACATTTCTGCTGTTTTCCGGGTTGGCTCTGTTTCGTAAAGGGATTCAGTGGATGCTTGGCCGTTTCAAGGCGGAGAAATCATGACGAAAATACTGATTACCGGAGCGGGGGGATATATCGGGTCCAATGCCACGGAGTTTTTCATGAAACGGGGCTTCGATGTCACGGGAACCATACACAGAAAATCGGCGGACCGTTTTCTCCGGTCCGGAGCGAAAGCGGCCGAAGTAGAACTATGCGATCCGGCCTCGCGGGAAAGGCTTTTTTCGGAAAAGTTCGATTATGTGATTCATATCGCCGCACGGGCGAGTGACGTCGGACGCGACGAACTCTTCCGCACGGCCAATTTCGAGGCGGTGACGCATCTTGCCGATTTGTCGATGCGGAACGGCGTGAAACGCTTTGTCTACCTTTCTACGTCCGATGTTTACGGTCTCCATGATTTTCATGGGGAGTCCGAGGAGGAACTGCCGTTTGAACATAATGTCCGGAACCCGTATCCGAAGTATAAGATTCTCTCCGAGAATTGGCTGGCGTCGCGCTTGCCGACGGAACGGTTCAGTTGTGTGCGTCCGTGCGTGGTGTGGGGGAACGGCGATACGACCATCACGCCGCGTGCGATCGCTTATCTCCGGAGTTTTTCGTTCGTCATTCATTTCGGACGCTGGAAGGGAAAAAACCGCTGGCCGTTGGCGCATGTCGAAAATGTGTGCCGGACGCTCTATGCCGCGATGATTCTGCCGGAAGCCGGTGGCAAGGGCGTTACCGTGCTCGACAGCCGCCGTACGACGCTTTCTGAATTCTACCGGGGCCTTGCGGAAGAGCATCTGCCGGGAAAGCCGTACCGGGAAATCTGTCTGCCGGTCTGGACGGTGCGGCCCTCGGCGTGGGTTTCCACCGCACTTTCCACAAGGCTGAACCGGGAGACGCCGCTTTTCGATCCGTCGCTGTATGCGCTTGACACGATCATCCACAATCTCGACTTCAACAACGCCCGGATGCTGGACTGGCTGAAAAAATCCGGCGGGGAGGAACGTCATGTTTGAAATTATTATTACCTGCCTTTTCCTGGCCGCTCTTCCCGTTTTGCTTTTTTCCATTCCGAAGACGCGCCGGATGACCGGGTCGTGGATCACCGCGTGGAAAACGGTTCCGCTCGGGTGTCTTGTGACATTTCTTATACCGACGTTGGTCTATGAGACGGTCAAAATCATGCGCCATTTTTTTGAGTTGCTTCCGGTGCAATATTTCAGACAGTGGCCGTTTCAATTCGGTCTGGCTGGATTCGGACTTGTTTTTGGAATTCTGACGATCATATCGTTTTCCAGATGGATATGGCGGAAATATCATGCGGAAGGAAAAAGATCATGGCTTCCTTTTCCTGTGGTTTTTTTTGTATTTGCCATTGGAACGGTTGTTCTGTCAATCCTGTTTTTATTATTCCATTTGATTATGAATGTTGCTGATTACCGTGACCAGTGGGAAATGTTTGAACTGCCGATGGAAAAAAAGGTTCAGATCGCCTTCGAACAATGCGGACTTCATCCTTTTCTGGCGGAATACAATTACCGCTTCCGTTTCAAAAGGGATGGGAAAACCGAATACCGCAATCTTCAGACGAACACGGGCGGACGCACCTATTTCAATGTATACCGTCTCAAGGACGGGCGGCTTTATTTCGTCGACAAGGACAGCCGGTATATTGTCGATCCGGCGAAAGAAGAGATTCTGTATGTTCATGAAGAAAACAAACGCTTCTGGGCTGTTCCCTATCCACAGGAGAAAATTACTTCATGGGGATGGAATAAAGAGGAGTCCGGAAAGATGATCTTTGAGTTTAACAATTCCCGGATCGAGGCAAAAGCGCTTTCTGACGAACTGGACGGAAAAGTTTATTACGGCTGCATCACCAATGATTTTTACAGCGCGAAAGAAAAGAAAGAACATCCCATCAGCAAGTAGCGGACTGCGCCACGGTGAGTTCAATTCTGCCCTTTGCATCCTGTCCCGTGCCGGGGCGTGATTTTTTCCGGAACAGAGTTGACAGTTCGCTGCTTTGTGCTATATTATATGCCATGAATCAAAAATGAAGTTTTCTTCAGGGCAAGGTGACGCGATCGTTCGCGAAGTCCTTACCGGCGGTGACAGTCCGCGAGCCGATGAAAGATCCGGCAGACCACGGCGAAATTCCGTGACCGACAGTAACAGTCTGGATGAGAGAAGAAACAGAAGGCGCTGGAAATATTCCGGTTCGACTGAATTTGTCAGCCTCTTTTTTTCTCCATTCCATTCAGCCCTGTGGAAAATGTATTACCGCCAGAAGGAGGCTGAATATGGAGTTCGAGTTCGACAGCGTGGATGCGGTTCTGGAAGATGTCCGTCGCGGGAAACTGGTGATCGTCACCGATGACGAGGGCCGCGAAAACGAGGGCGATCTGGTCTGTGCCGCTGAAAAAATCACACCCGGCGTCATCAATTTCATGATTACACATGCCAAAGGGCTGGTCTGTGCGCCCATCACCGAACAGCGAGCAAGAGAACTCGGCATTTACCGTCCGCCGTCCACCGATCATTTCAAGACCGCATTCACGGAAAGCGTGGACGCGTTGTCCGGGACGACCGGCATTTCCGCCGCGGACCGCGCCAACACCGTTCTGACGCTGATCAATCCGGCCAGCAAACGCACTGACTTCGGCATTCCCGGACACATCTTTCCGATTGCCGCGCGTCCTGGCGGTGTGCTCCAGCGGACCGGTCACACCGAGGCCGCGGTCGATCTGGCGCGTCTGGCGGGACTGTATCCCGCCGGCGTGATCTGCGAGATCACCAAGGAGAACGGCGAGATGGCGCGTCTGCCGGATCTGATGGAGTTCAAGCGGATCCACGGGACCAAGATTCTCTCGATCGCGTCGCTGATTGAATACCGCCGCCGGACGGAACATCTGGTATCCTGCGAAGAATGTGTGAACCTGCCCACCGCCTACGGCAAATTCAAGATGTATCTCTACCGTTCGATGGTTGACCAGAGCACCCATCTTGCGCTTGTGATGGGCGATGTCCGGGGCAAGGAATCCGTGCTGACCCGCGTTCACAGCGAATGCCTGACCGGCGACGTTTTCGGTTCCGCCCGCTGCGATTGCGGGGATCAGCTCCATACGTCCATGAAGATGATCGCGGACGAAGGCATAGGGGTCGTCGTCTATATGCGTCAGGAAGGGCGCGGCATCGGACTGGAGAACAAGCTCCACGCCTATCGTCTTCAGGATCAGGGCTGCGACACGGTTGAAGCGAATCTGAAACTCGGCTTTCCGCCCGACTTGCGGGAATACGGGGTGGGCGCCCAGATCCTTCTCGACCTCGGCATCAAAGGGGTGCGTCTGCTGACGAACAACCCGCAGAAGCTGATCGGGATCGACGGCTACGGTCTGAAGATCGTGGAGCGCGTGCCGATTGTGATAGAGCCCCAGCAGTACAACTCCCATTATCTGGAAACGAAGAAGAAAAAAATGGGGCATTTGCTGGATTCTTCCGTAAAGTCTTGAGAATCGGTTTGAAAGTGAATACGGAAAAAGTTATATTACCGGGATGATTCAAAATTTTTCAAGGAAAGGATAAACACCATGGCATCATGCGAAGGTAAAACTTTTGAGGGAATGCTCAGTGCGGAAGGTCTCAAGATCGGGATCGTCTGCGCGAGATTCAACGACTTTTTTGTAAGCGAACTTCTGGGAGGCGCCCTGGACACGTTCCGGCGCATGGGCGGGAATCCCGCCGATGCGGATGTGGCGTGGGTGCCCGGCTCCTTCGAGATTCCTCTGATCGCCTCGAAACTGATCGACACCGGAAAGTATGATGCCGTTATCGGGCTCGGTGTGGTGATCCGGGGCTCTACCGCGCATGCGGATTACATCAACAGCCAGGTGTCGAAAGCGCTCGGACAGCTCTCCGTCGACAAGGGACTGCCCGTGATTTACGGAGTGGTCACCACGGAAAACATCGAGCAGGCGATCGAACGCAGCGGCACCAAAGCCGGCAACCGCGGCGCGGACGCTGTCCGTTCCGCCATTGAAATGGCCAACCTCGTAAAGTCCATTTCCCGGAAGGGTTGATGCTGGAACCATGAACGATATTGAAGACAATCACTCCGGCAAGGCCGCGGAAGGCCGAAAAGACCACAATGTGGTTCCGATGCTCCACTTCAAACGGCTGGGCCGCGAACTTGCCATGCAGTATCTCTTCCAGTGCGACGTCGCCGGGATGGAGAATTTCGATCAGAGTCTTGACAACTTCTGGAAACAGGCGGAATGCTCCGGGGAATTTCCAACGAACCGTGTGTTCCGCAAAGCCCGCTGCTATGCGGAAAAGATCATCGCCGGCGTGTTTGAGCATGAAATGGAGATCGATAAGATCATCCGCGACTTCTCCGCCCGCTGGGACATCGAACGCATGCCCGTTGTGGACAGGAACATCATCCGCGTGGCCATCTACGAGCTTTACTACTGCCCGGACATTCCCTCGCTGGTGAGCATCGACGAAGCCATCGAGATTGCCAAAGACTTCAGTTCCGGCAAGTCCGGAATTTTCATCAACGGCATTCTCAACGGGGTCAAGGATTCCCTGCCGCCCGGAATCAAAGACCCCGCGCAGCAGAGAAAAACCGAAAACAAAGAAGAAGAGCACTAATGGCCATTTTCGATACTTTCAAACGCGGCCTCATGAAAACCGCGGTCGCGATCGGACGCGGAATCGGCGGTCTCTTCACCGAGGTGAAAACCTGGGATGACGCCGCCTTCCTGAAACTGGAAAACGAACTGATCCTGGCCGATTTCGGCGTGGCCGCATCCCGCAGGATCGTCAAAAGTCTGCGGGACCGTTATCAGCAGGGCAAACTCAGCGGAGCCGACGACATCCTCAGTGTGGCCCGGACCGACCTCTGCGCCATGCTGGCGGCGGGAACGCGTCCCATGCACTCCGCGCCGGAAGGTCCGACTGTTATTCTGATGGTCGGCGTGAACGGCAGCGGCAAGACCACCACGTCCGGCAAGCTGGCCAGTCTCTGGACCGCTCAGGGAAAGAAAGTCACGCTGGCCGCCTGCGACACCTTCCGGGCCGCCGCCGTGGAACAGCTCAAGCTCTGGGGTGAACGCACCGGTTCGCAGGTGGTCGCCTCCAATCCGGGCGCGGACGCCGCGGCGGTCGCATTCGACGCCGTTTCCTCGGCGCTGGCACGCGGAGCCGATTACCTTATTATCGATACCGCCGGACGCCAGCACAATCAGAAAGGTCTGATGGAGGAGCTGGCTAAGATCCGGCGGATCATCCAGAAACGGATGCCCGACGCTCCACACGAAACGCTTCTTACGATTGACGCCAGCATCGGCACGAACGCCATCTCCCAGGCACGCGAATTCGCCGCGATTTCCGGCGCGAGCGCGCTTGTTCTGACCAAGCTCGACGGCACCGGCAAGGGGGGGGCGGCGGTCGCGGTTCAGGATGAATTCAAGCTCCCGATCCTCTTTGTCGGACTCGGCGAAGCTCCCGGCGATCTTCAGCCGTTCTCTCCGGAACTCTACTCGGAAGCGGTCTTTTCCTGCAAAGATGTGAACCGCTGACGCGGGAGGAGTGTGATTGATGACGACAGGGGATATCCATTGGATGAAAAAAGCGCTCCGTCTTGCGGTGAAAGGGAAGGGGACCACCAGCCCGAATCCCATGGTCGGCGCGATCATCGTGCGTGATGGAATAGTGCTGGGATCAGGCTACCATGTCCGTCCCGGGGAACCTCATGCCGAGATCAATGCGATCGCTTCCTGCGGCGGAATTTCCCTCAAGGGCGCGACTCTGTATGTGACGCTGGAGCCATGTTCCTCCTTCGGGCGGACGCCTCCTTGCACCGACGCCATTTGCGAGTCGGGAATTTCCCGTGTCGTCTTCGGCTGTCTCGACCCCAACCCGAAACATTCCGGACGCTGTGTCCCGATCTTTCAGCAGGCAGGGGTCGAAGTAACCTATCCGGTCTGCGAGGCGGAATGCCTCCGCATCAACGAGGCCTTCTTCAAGTGGGTGCGGACGGGAAAGCCGCTGGTCCTGCTCAAAATGGCGCAGACCCTCGACGGCCGCATCGCCACGGAAAACGGCTGTTCCAGATGGATCACGGGCGAACCCGCCCGGCGGCGCGTCCAGGAACTCCGGAAACAGGCAGATGCGGTCATGGCCGGAGCCGAAACCTTCCGTCTCGATTCTCCCTCCTTCACAGTCCGTTCGAAGAGCGGCGAAATCCTGAAGACGCCGCGGAGAATCATCGCGACCAGTCACCCGGAGAAATTCGACAAACCCGGCTGGGAATTCGTGACGCTCCGTGACAAGGTCCAGTGGGACGATTTTCTGCTCCGGCTCGGCACGGAAAACGTCACATTCCTTCTGATCGAGGGAGGCGGAAAGCTGGCCGCGTCGGCACTGGCTGCAGAGGTAGTCGACCGTATCGAATTCCATATCGCCCCGAAACTGCTGGGCGGCGTTCATAGCCGGGGAAGCGTCGGAGGCCCCGATCCGGAAAATTTGGATGGCGCCTGGCTTCTGGAACAGACGGAAATCCATCGATATGGGAAAGATTATGCTTATTGCGCAAGGGTCAAATATCCGGAAACGGAGGCGTAAATCATGTTTACAGGACTGATCGAAACGACCGGAACCTTTCATTCGGTGTCGCTTTCCGGCAAAGCCGGGAAACTGCGGGTGGAATCGCTCAAGCATCTGGAAGGACTTGTTCCGGGCGAGAGCATCGCGGTCAACGGCGCCTGCCTGACTCTGGAAAAGGAGTCGGAGAATCTGCTGGAGTTCCATGTGATGGAGGAAAGTTTCCGCCGCACCAATCTGGGACTTCTACGCCGGGGCGACATTGTAAATATGGAACGCGCGATGGCGCTGGGCGGACGTCTCGGCGGGCACATTGTCAGCGGGCATATCGACGGCACGGGCGAAGTCCTTACCCTCGGACGAGACGGCGACGACACCGTGCTGAAGGTCGCGATTCCCCCTGAACTCCGGAATTGGATGGTCCCGAAAGGCTCCATCGCCATCGACGGCATCTCCCTGACGGTCGCTTCGCTCGAAGAAGAATTTTTTACGGTCAATGTGATCCCGACCACCTGGCGGGAGACCAATCTTTCCTGTCGGAAGACAGGGGACATCCTCAATCTGGAATGCGACCTCCTCGGGAAATACGTGCTCTTCATGCTGGAGCGCATGGAACTGAAAAAAACAACGTCCAAGATCACTCTGGAGACACTTCAAAATGCCGGATTCGGAACCCGTTAAGAATGTCATCAGCCTGCGCGACTATTATCCGCAGCTCCGTTTCGGTTTTGCCGCCGCGCGCACCGGTCTGCCGCCTTCGCGTCTGTTCGAGTGCGCCGACCTGAAATACTTCGAGGCGATCGAACTCCACCGGGAACAGCATGACGCCATTCCGCACACGGAACGCGCCGCCTTCCAGCAGCGCTTCAAGACCATTCAGGCGGGAAGCATTCTGGAGTCGCCTCTGGCATACAATATTCTGAATGCACCCGAGTCCATGCAGACGGATTTCGTCCGTACGGTCGCCGCCGCGCTTCGCGGTCTTGCCGGAGGCGGAATCGAGTGTGCAACGCTCCATTTTTCCGTTGTTTCGGCCTTGGAGGATCCGGTCCGCCGGAAATCGCTGGAACGAATTCTTCATCAGTTGGCGCCGGTTCTTCAGGAAACTTCCCGCGTTCTTCTGCTGCCTGTCCGGATTCCATCGCAGAAGGAAGACGGAATCGCGGTCATTTCCGCGTTTCTTCGGGAAATGATGATTCCGAACCTGAAGGTTCGTCTGGACCTGTATCCGCATGAGATGGCGCGCGATTTCGACCCGGTCCGTCTGGCGGGAACGCTTCGTCTGGAAACCCGCTCCGTGCTGTTCTGCTATAATGCGGATTGCGGAAACCGGCTTGTCCGCGCGCACCTGATGCCCTGGATTCGCTATTTCTCCCTGATCTCTTTTACCGGACCGTTTCTGGTCTGCCCGTTTTCAAGGGACAACCGTCTGGCCGCAATCGAAGGCGAGGCCTTTTCGAAGCTGGCCGGGGAGATCAAGACCCTTCACGAGTGAGTTTTCCGGAAGACTGTTTTTTACAGTTCGATCCGGCGGATGCGAAGGTCCTGAAGAACGGCGCCGTCCTTTCCTCCGCCGCAGCAATAGGCGAGCAGCAGCGCGTTGTCGTCCGTGAAGTGCATTGCAATGTAACAATACCCGTGGTCCGGCTCGGATTCAAGCATCCGGTGATCGTGCCAGCTCTGCCCGTTGTCCGTGCTGCGCGCCATCACAAGCGGTGTCCGGGACCAGCTTCCTTCCTGCGGCGTCACATGCCAGCGGGGATCGAGGTCCGCCCAGACGGCGAACAGTTCATGGGTTTCCGGATGGGCCTTCATGGAAAGAGGCGAGTGCATCGAGGGAAACTGATGGGCGCGGAAGGGTTGACTCCACGTATCTCCGAAGTCTTCGGAATAACTGCCGTGCTGGGCGCCGTCGGAGGTCCGGTACCAGGAGAAAAGACGTCCGTCCGAAAGCTCGACCACGCCCGGTTCCTGATAGCCTGTCGTTATTTTGTGGGACAGAGGCAGAACAACTTCTCTGGATTCACGCCAGTTCTGTCCGCCGTCGTCCGAGAGATAGTAAGCCACGATTCCACGGAAATCGACGTCGAATTTTTCCCCGTTCGGATTCCGGAACCGATGAAAGGCGATCGGCAGTGCAAGACGTCCGTTTTTGAGCTGAATCAGACGGTCGTTGTTGACCACCTGATAGGACGGCGGAAGTTTCGTGATGTCGATGGGACTGGACCATGTCTGCCCCTCGTCGGAGGAAAAACGGACCCACGGACGGCAGTCGACGCCTCCGCCTTCGAATGCGCTTTTCCGCAGATGGAGCAGAGCGATCCGTCCGTCCTGAAGCCGGAGCAGGGAGACACTCATCACATTGAGCGAGTCGTTCTGAACCATGATGGTGTCTTCGGCACTCCATGTCCGTCCGTTGTCCGTGGAAAACTTTGCCGCAAGATCCGCGGTGGCATGATCATCCCAGGAATTACCCTGATAACGGGTGTAGACGAACAGAATGCGTCCATCCTTCAGTCGGACGAAACTTCCTTCGGAGTTGCGCGGATTTCCCTCATGATGCGGCAAATTGTAAATTGAATCCATGGAAGACCTCCATTAATTAAAATGCTGAATAAGTGTATTATGTACAACATTATAATCTTTCAAAATGAAAAGTCAACTGCTGAAATGAAAAAAATACTGCGTTTTATCCGGATAATGCCTCTTCTGCCTCAATGGTACATGGTTAAAGCCTATGTGTAACTTCCAGGCATAGAGCCCTGTATTTTCTGTCGTGAAAACTGTTTTTCAAAACACTACCCATTCAAATTTTTATATTGAAAATTTTTCCGCATGGGTTGATATTTTATTTCCGGGTATTATATTAACTACAAAGGTAGTTAATAGTGACTTGTGGGTTCATACAGGACGTCAGCCGTTAAAAAATGAAAAACACGGGAGTGTGCGGTCATGGATGATTTAATCGATAAACTGAGACAAATGGGATTGAGCAGCTATGAAGCCAAAACCTATCTCTCTCTTCTGAATTTGGGTAGCGGGAACGGATACACTGTTTCCAAACACGCCAATATTCCGAGTTCGAAAATCTATCAGGTACTGAACTCGCTGGTGGAAAAAGGGTTTGCTGAAACCGACGGTATGGAAAAAAGCGGATATGTGCCGGTCGATCCGTCCTTATTGCTGCCCCGGCTCAAGGATGAATTCAATAGAAACATCGATCTCGTTCTGCCTGTCCTCGACCAATTCATGCATGGGCTCAAGCCATTGAAAACAAAAAGCCTTGATGATCGGAAGGGAGTGAGAAGCGCCTTGCTCGACCTGTTGAAAAACACAAAGGAAAAATTGCTGATAACCGCATGGCCGCAGGAATTGAACAGCATATCCGACGAAATGGAAGTGGTTGCCCGGAGAGCTCAAGTCCATGTATTGGCCTATGGTGAATTTTCCGTGCCGGGAGTTACGGTGTATATGCACAGAAGGCCGGATCTGGTCAGCCTCGAGCATCAGGGACGCAGGCTTCTGGCCGTAAACGATGCGGGAGAAGGATTGGCCGTCTGCTTTGTCGCGGAGAGTGTCAATGCGATCTGGACGTCCGGATATGGCATCACTCAGATTTTTGCCGACCATATCCTCCATGATATTTCACTGAATTATCTGATGACGGCTTTCCGGAAAAATGTCCGTTATGAGGAAGAACTGACAAAACTCAGGCAGAATTTATATATTTGAATCATGAGGAAAGGAGAAAAGTTATGCTCGATAGAAATCATGATCTCTGCAGTTCGGTTGCCGATGCGATCGGACAGACTCCGCTGGTGGAACTTTCCAGACTGACAAGAAACTTGGATGGAAGGATTCTGGCGAAGCTGGAATATCTCAATCCAGGTTTCTCCAAAAAAGACCGTGTCGCCCTGCAGATGATTGAAGAGGCGGAGAAGTCCGGCGAACTGTCTCCCGGCCGGACGGTTGTCGAGCTGACCAGCGGAAACACCGGAACCGGACTTGCGATTGTCTGCGGCGTAAAAGGCTATCATTTCGTTGCGGTAATGAGCCGGGGCAATTCTGTGGAAAGGGCGCGGATGATGGCCGCTCTCGGCGCGGAAGTCATTCTGGTCGAACAAGCTGCCGGTTCGATTCCGGGACAGGTTTCAGGGGAGGATCTGGCATTGGTCGAAGAGGAGGCCCGGAAAATCGTCCGGGAACGCAAAGCCTTTCGCGCGGACCAGTTTTCGCTGCCGGGGAACTATAAGGCTCATTATTTCCATACCGGACCGGAAATCATCGGACAAAGCGGGGGGAAAATAGATGCTTTCTGTGATTTTATCGGTTCGGGAAGTTCTTTCGGCGGAATTTCCGCCGCGCTGAAAGAATTCAATCCCGCGGTGAAGTGCTATATCGTCGAACCGGAAACCTGCGCCGTATATGCAGGCCGGAAAATCACCAATTCCAGTCATAAAATTCAGGGCGGCGGCTATTCAATGCCCGAACTCGGATATATTTCCCGTGACAATATCGACGGTTTTATTCAGGTCAGCAATGAGGAGGCGATCCTGACCGCTCGGCGTCTGGCGCGGAAAGAGGGCATATTCGCCGGTTTTTCTTCCGGAGCGAATGTCTGTGCGGCAATGAAACTGTTGCAAGGGGAGTGCCGAGGAAAGACGATTGTTGTCCTTTGTTGTGATTCAGGGTTGAAATATCTGAGTACCGATCTCTGGGAAGAAATAAAACAATAAACTCCGCGAACACCTCTTGGCGGGTTCGATGATCCGGCGTTTCTTGTTGTCGGATCATCGATGACTGGATTAATAAAGCTTTCCTTATTTTTTCCGGACTCCGCTGCATTTCCACTGAAACACTGTTCGTCTGCTGGAAAAGCTCCGGAAAAATGCTGTCAGGGGGTTGACAAAATCCATCGGATGGATTATAATAAAAACAGCAGGATGTAACAAGTTACAGAAACGAGTAACAGGTCAACAGGAGTTCTGAAATGGTCAGCATGAATGATGTTGCCGCCCGTGCCGCGGTTTCCAAAGCGACGGTTTCCCGTGTTCTGAACGGAAAGGACGTGGTTTCCTCCGATGTTCGCGAAAAAGTGCTTGCCGCCTGCCGGGAATTGAATTACAGACTCAATTCCAACATTCAGGACTTGATTCTGAAAAGCCGTAACGGAGCTACGCGAAACATCGCCTTCGTGATGGTCGGCAAGGAATTCGCCGACCCCGCTTATGCCCGGCTGGTGGATGAAATCTCCACCCGGATCAACCGCCATTTCTATCACCTGATGCTGGTCAAACTGACCGGTCTGGAAAAAAATATATACGATCTTCCTCCGGTGCTTCGGGATGACCGGGCGGATGGAATTCTGCTTTCCGGTTCCATCAAACCGGATACCGCCCGGATCATGGAGGAACTCGGGATTCCCTGTGTGGTGGTCGGCAATTACAACCCGGCGCTGGTGCGTTCCCTCAGCAATGTCCGCGCCGATCATCAGCCTATTTTCGAAGCGGTGAACCGTCTTGTTCATTCCGGAAAAAAACGGATTGCGTTTGTGGAAGAAGTGTTCGACAATTTCAGTGTACAGGAAAATTTTTCCGCCTATAAGCTTGCTCTTGCTGAAAATCATCTTCCGTTCAATAAGAGTATTTGTTACTTTGGAAGCGGTCCTTTCTCCGGAATTTACGATACGCTGAAACCAGTTTTCCTGAAAAAAAATCTTCCGTTCGACAGTGTCCTGTGTCCGGACTTCCGTCTGGCCGGGGAAATCAGCCACCTTATCATGGGACGCTCCGGGCTGAAAAATCCGATCGATGTCATGATTGCGGTGTCTCGCACATTCGATTACTACAAATTGCCGGTGCCCGCCATCTATATGGAAAGGTCCTGGGCTGAAATGACCGAGACCGCACTGGAACTGCTGATCGAGCGGATCGAAGGCCGGAAAGGTCCTCTTTCGATCACGGTTCACGGAACGGAAAATTGAGATTCGCCATTTGCCGTAATTACAAAAAACAGAAAAGCAGGCATGAGAGTATGAATGAGATTTTGAATACGGAGAAATATCGTCCGGCGCCGTTCTGGTTTTTGAACCACCGTCTGGAAAAGCCGGAAATCGCCCGACAGCTTCGCCAGATGCGCGATTGCGGCGTCAGCGGGTTTTTCATGCATCCGCGCGCCGGACTGAAAACCCCTTATATGTCCGCCGAATGGATGGAAATGATCCGTTTCATCATCGAAGAAGCTGAGAAACTCGGACTTCAGGCATGGCTGTATGACGAAGACCCTTTTCCTTCCGGCGCAGTCGGCGGACAAGTCTTTTTCGATCATCCAGAGTTCGCGGCGCGGGAACTCCGGTTTTTTGAGTTCCGTCCGGAGAAAACGGGATGGTTTGAAGCCGATCTCGGACGCGGCACGGTGCTGACCGCGACCGTGTTCCGTTCTGAAAACGGAAAAACGGTCGAAGAGCTTGACGTCCGCGATCGGATCGGAATGATCCGGAGCGACTTCTTCAAATCGCCATGGTTCAACTCCTATTACATTCAGCTTGCCGGCATCGTGAAATATCCTCATTTCCGTGCGGAAACCTTTTATCCGCATCTTCAGCTTTCCCTCGAACTTCCCGCGGGGGACTGGACGGTTCTCGTGACGACCGCTGAGGTGATTCCAGGAACGGAGAAATACATGGCGAATCCAGACAATCTGAACCCGGACTGCGTCCGTTATTTTCTGGAACACACCCACGAAAAATACAGGGAGGCGTTCGGTGACAAATTCGGGAATGTCATCCCCGGAATCTTTACGGACGAGCCTTCGGTCGGGTCCTTCATGCCGTGGACGGCCGGTCTCGAACCGGCGTTTGAAAAGGCGCACGGCTATTCCATCCGCGGCAAGTATCATCATCTGTTCCGGAATATCGATGACACTTCCCGGTCTCTGCGGAAACATTACTGGGAGACGGTGTACACCCTCTTCGACGAGAATTATTTCGGACAGATCCAGAAGTGGTGCGAACGGAATTCCCTCGAACTCTGCGGACACGGCATCGGCGAGGAGGACCCGCTCGGAATGTCCGGCGGAAGCAATACCTTCGGCTTGCAGAAACATTTCGCCATTCCTGGATTCGATCACATCACGCACAATGTCCCGGACGGTGTTTTCACCTCTTTGAATCTCGGCGGCAAAATGGTCGGGTCCGCCGCCCTTCAGCAGGGGAAAAAACGGGTTCTCAGCGAGTGTTTCGGCTGCAATCCCTTCAACTTCAATTCAGACGGCATGAGGAAAGTTGCCAACTGGCTGTATGCACTGGGGATCAACTGGCTGGTGCCGCACGGATTCTTCTATTCCTACGACGGACACCGCAAGTTCGACGCCGGGAAATCCTTTTTCTTTCAGGATCGGGATTTCTCCAGTTTCCGCCGTTTTGCCGCCTATGCGGAACGGACCGGCGCCAAGCTGGGGATGTCCGAATCCATGAATCATGTCTGCATTCTGTTTCCGGTTTCCGTTTTCCGGAGCCTTTTCCCGGCGGAACGAAAACAGGCCGAAGAACTCCGCGCGGCTCTGTTCCGGCTGGTTCAGGACCTTCTTGAGCGGCATGTCCAATTCGATCTGGCGGACGAGGAGACTCTGCTGAATTCGGAGTTCGGAAAAAATTCCCTGCGGTGCGGATGCCAGAAATATGATACAATCGTATCACTTCGTCTCGACGGCGTTGAAACTCCGGAAGTGAAGGAAGTCCTCCGCAAATGTTCCGCGTTTGTTCCGGTGAAATATCCCGATGAACTCGGCGGACTGCCCGCCTATGCCGGAGTTCTCCGGATTTCCCCGGATGAACGCTTCCTGATGGGAACTGTCAAGAAAACGGAAGACGGCATTCTGCTCTATCTTTTCAACAACAGTGCATCGCCACGGAAACTCGACATGTTTTTAACATCGGGCAGGGAGGCATGCTACTGCTTCGACGCCGAGACCGGAACCTATTCGGAAATTCCGGAAAAAGACGGACGTTATTCGTTCGCGGTCGGCGGATTCGATGCCGTGATTCTTGAATGCCGCACGGCGTTTGCGGGAGAGGCTCCGTTCTACCGGATGCCTGAAAATCTTCCGGTGAAAACCTTCGAATTCGAAAAAAATCCGGAATGGGATTATCTGCCGCCCGGAGCTCATTGGGCGGCGGCGATCCACCGCTGGGATATCCGCATTACCGGAAAAGACGGCGTGCAGAAAATTGAAACGAACCATCCGTTCTGTCTGATCCGGGAAGTGGCCGGAAGCGAAGTTCCGCTCGGAAAGAAAATCCGTCCGCGTCCGATTTTCGACACTGTTGCCGAGGTTCCGTCGCAATATCCTCAACGAATGGAATGTTCCGCGGAATTCACCCTTTCGGAGAAGACAGCCGCCGGACCATTGCATCTGGTGCTGGAAAGCGAGACTTTCGCAGGAGATCACCGTCTTTTCCTGAACGATTCGGAACTTGATCCCGCCGCCCTGAAAAGGAAACGGATTTACGATCCGTGGAATCTGGTCGCGGACATCCGGGCGCTGTGCCGTCCCGGACGCAATACGCTTCGGATCGTATGGGCGAATGCGAACGAATTCGACGGCCTTCAGAGCTCCCTGTATATATTCACAGGGAATCTCGCGGAGGACTGATTTCGCCGGGAGAAATCCGGATCAAAGACCGATTTCACCGAGATGGAGCTTGAAGCCGAGCTTGCGGAGGCGGTTCTGAAGATCGGCCACATCCAGTTCCCAAGGCTCCTTGCCCTGATCGATCGACATGGAGGCGGCGAGTCCCGCCACTTGTCCGGTCATGGCCGCGGAGGGAATGACACGCGTGATTTCCCAGGCGTCGCCGGCGGCGGCCGTGCAGCGTCCGGCGGCCAGCAGACCGCCCATCTGACGGTTGTAGAGGGTACGGAAGGGAACCTCCCAGACAGGTCCGGATTTTCGCCAGTCCGGCAGCATTCCGATCGAATCCTCGAAATGACGGTTGTTCTGATCGTCCGCGAGCACGTAATCGCCATCGAAACAGTAGGTTTTCCGGAACTGCGGCATCAGGGGGAGTTTGAGCGGAAAATAGCCGGTTCGGTCGGAACGCCCGGAGGCATATTCAATCTTGAGGGATTCCCGGAGGATTCTGTGGGTGTCCTGAACGAACCGGGAGACCTTTTTTCCGGAGAGGCCGTGATAGGTGAGGGCCTCCAGCAGTTCCCGGTCCGTGCGGGCTTCGGGGAAGAGTTTTTCAGAGAGGTCCTTGCGCAGCCAGATGGTGTTCGGGGTGGAAAGCGCGGCTCCGGTATGGATTTCGAAAGTCAGATTTTTTCCCAGCTCGGACTCTTTTCCGAGGGCATACATCATTGCCCAGAGGGAGAGATAATTGTCTTCCGTCAGGCACGGAACGTTCGCACGGCGCGCAAGGATGCTGCTGCCGCTGGCGTCGATGAAACAGCGGGCATCGATGCGTCCGCGTCCGCTTTCGTTTTCCACGATGACCGCGGTCATTTTTGCGTCTTTCGTTTCCACGGCGCAGGCCAGCGTGTCCAGCCAGAGGTCCACTCCGGAATCGAGCAGAAGTTCCTCCATCGACAGCATGAAGGAGGCGGGCGAGAACCGGCAGAGGAAACGTTTGGCCTCGGGGGCGTTCTTTTCGTTTTTCCAGTTTTCGGGAATGTCGCCCGGTCCGTAGATCAGGCTGTTGCGGATCAGTTCTTCGCACAGTCCGAATGTCGTCTGATGTCCGTTGCCGTCGCAGAGAGGCAGATAAACGTAAATCAGTCCGCTGGTGGCAAGGCCTCCCAGCAGGATGGTTTTTTCAATCAGAACGGTTTTCTTGCCTGAGCGCGCCGCCTGAATGGCTGCCGCCACGCCGGCAATTCCTCCGCCGACCACCGCGACATCATATTGAACGTTGAAATCCATGAACAGACTCCCTGTTTTTTATTTCGGTCGTAAAACGTATAAAATAGCACCGATCCGGGGAAAATCAAAAAGTTTCCCGCAGAATTGCGGGGGCTCCGCATTTTATGCGGTTTTGTCAGTGTAGAGGGGAAGTATCGGGGGGCGGATGGATTTCACTTTGGATGGCGGGATCGCGGATCGGGGGCTTCTCCCCGGATTTCTCCCGGACTCCGATGCAGCGTCCGGTTCAGCACTTTCCACAGATGACTGCTGTCGCAGAAGCCGCATTCCTGCGCCACGGAGGAAAGAGTCGGCTCCCGGTTTTTGAGCAGGGAAACGGCCTGCCGGATGCGGAGACCGTTCAGGTATTCCGCCGGGCCGACACCGAAAGTTGCACTGAATTTCCGGAAGAGGGTGCTTTCCGACATTCCCGCGATTTTTGCGAGCGCTTTCACACTGAGCTTTTCCGCATAGTGGCACTTCATGAACCCGATGACCTTGTTCAAGGCCCATTTCGGATCGTCCGCCTGTTTTTCCGGATAATAACGGGAGAGCGTGAGAACGATTTCCATGAAAACCAATGTAATCAGGATATGGTATCCCGGCCGCCGCTCCCGGACCTCCCTCGCAATTTTCTCCAGAGAATCCAGCACTTCTCCGACCGCTTCTTCCGGGAGCCGTGGAACGATTCCGTTGAAGATACTGTGTTCTCCGCCTGATTTTTCCACAGGATACACCTCCCGCAGAAACGTCCGGTCGCTCATGACCAGCATGGGGAGCGGAATCGTGGAATCGTAGATCAGGTTATAATACTCCGCGTTCCGGCTTGAGCTGCTGTAGGCGTGAAGCATTCCCGGATGAAGCAGCAGAAAACTGCCGCGTTTCAGACGGACCTTTCCCCCTTCCCAATAGTGGTCGACCTCTCCCTGTTTCATGATGACCAGCTCGGAGAACTCGTGGGTATGGTAATCCTTCGGAAATGCGGGTTCAAAGTGAAAAGTCTTACGGCTCCATCGGGTTCCGCGGGTCGTGTTCAACAGGACGGAAACCGGAAAATGGTCCTCCTGAAAAAACGACGATGATTTGAGTATATCCATGTCCGGCGCTCCTGTTTTGGCAGTATAATACCTGTATTCGACGTTTTTGTCAATTGCAAATTCCCGAAAAAGCAATATAATACAGGGAGCTCCCCCGACAGATTCCGGAGCGGATTTGTGATTTCTGAACTGTTTCATACCTTGGAAAGGGATGTCTGATTTATGAAAAAGCTGAAGATCGATTTCGGGAAAAAGACGGCGCGGATCAAACCGCTTCACGGGATCAACAACAGTCCCGTCACTTACGGCGAAGCCCTGCCGGAGCTGACAGCGGCCGGAATCCCGTTTGTCCGGACGCACGATACCGCGGGCGCTTACGGGGGGACGTATTTCATCGACATCCCCAACATCTTTCCCGACTTCAACGCGGATCCCTCCGATCCGACCGCCTATGACTTCGCCTTCACGGACGCGTATCTGAAAGGATTGAAGGCTTCCGGGTGCGATATTTTCTACCGTCTGGGCGTCACGATCGAAAATCAATACAGGATCAAGGCCTACCGCATTCATCCTCCGGCGGATTTTCTGAAATGGGCGAAAATCTGCGAAGGCGTGATCCGTCACTACAATGAGGGCTGGAACAACGGTTTCCACTATGGCATCACTTACTGGGAAATCTGGAACGAACCCGAAAATCCGCCCCTGTGGTCCGGCACGTCGGAAGATTTTCTCCGTTTCTACGGCACGGCGGCCAACCACCTGAAAACGTGCTTTCCGAACCTGAAAATCGGCGGATACGGACATTGCGGTTTCTATGCGCTTACCCGGAAAAACCAGTCTGACTTCTATAAGAGTTTCATTACCTTCTTCGATGATTTCCTGAAATATGTGACCGCCCCGGAAACCCGCGCGCCGCTGGATTTCTTTTCCTGGCACCATTATTCCAGCGGCGATGCAGGAGAGATTGTCGCCCATGCGGAATACGTCGATCGCAAGCTGAAGGAATACGGGCTGGCGGAAACGGAGAACATCTTCGATGAATGGAACTACTTCGACTGGACGCTGCCCTCGCAGAGAGTCTGGGATTATGCCAAGGAGATGCCGTCCGCCGCATATATTGCCAAGATCTTCTGCCACATGCAGAACTCCCCCATCGACAAGGCCCTCTACTACGATGCTCTTCCCACACGCACTTACTGCGGACTCTACTATTTCCCGAGCTTGCGGGTGACAAAGGTTTATTACGCGTTCAAGGCGTTCAATCTGCTGTATCGTCTCGGCGATCAGGCTGCTCTTCGCGGCGTCACGCGGAAAGACCGTTTTCAGGCGCTTGCGGCGGGCAATGAAGAGCAGGGGGCGATCCTGCTGGTGAACTGGAGTCCGCGCGGACAGGAAGTTCAGCTGGAAATTGAAAACGGTGCTTCTCCTTCGTCGGCGCTTCTGCTCGACGAGAAACATGATCTGGTGAAAGTCAAAGTATCGAAGACCGGCCGGATTGTCCTGCCGCCCATGTCCGTTCAGGTTGTCCTGTGCGGAGAACCCGGCAGGGGGGAAAACACGTTGAAAACGGTTTCTGCCGGACGGAAAATCGTTCAGGCCGGATTGGACGGACAGTAAATTTACATTGCCGTCAGAGCGGCGAAATGACGGCTTTCGGAGCAAAAAGGACCGGTTTCTTCGGAACGGGTGCGGTTCCTTCGATCATGTCGATCAGCAGTTTTGCGGCATATTCGCTTTCGGCCTCCGTGTCCTGAATGCAGAGAAAAATCCGGTCGAAGAAATCTGGTTTTTTGAATTTCCAGGAATCGAACATCGCGCCGAAACAGTGTTCGGGAGCGTGTTCCGCAAAATACCCGGCAAGGTCTGGAATACAGGTGGGGGAGTCTCCGAAGACTCCCAGTCGGCGGGACTTGTGTCCGCGAATCAGTCTGGGCAGGGCATCTACTTCGGATACGAATGGAATTCCCGCTTCCCGCAGCCGTTTTTCCGCGGAGCGTTTGCGGAAGGCCGCCACCGTGTTTGGAGCCGGAAAATGAACCAGCGCCGAATCCATGCCGATCTCCAGAAGGCTGTCCGTGAGCTGGCCGATGCTTTGTTCCGCATCGTTGCTGATCGCGGGCACGGGAAGATTCGGAAACCACTGGTCGAGGCACAGAAGCGGAAATTTCGACTTTTTCAAGGCGAGATATTCCGGGGCGTCCTCCGACAGCGACGGGGGCGAATACAGCACGGCGGCATCGCAGAGTTTCTGTGCGAAATCGGCGAGACACCGCCTGAACCGCGAATCCGTATTGTTATGGAGCAGAATCATCAGCGTGTAGCCTCTGCCGGAAAGATAACGGTTCATGGATACCGCCGCGGCGGCGGCATGCTCGTTGGCGATGTCTCCGGCGGCCAGACAGATCATCGAGGTTTTCCCCGTGATCAGAGTCCGGGCGCTCCGGTTCAGTACGTAGCCGTGTTTCGAAGCTGTTTCCAGAATCCTCTTCCGGGTGGCCTCCTTGACGCGGGGATCGCCGTTGAGCGCCCGCGAGACGGTCGACGCATCGAGTCCCGTCATCGCGGCGATGTCATGTATTGTGATGCTCATGTGAACCGGAATGTCCTGATTTCAAACGGGCGGAACGAAAGGTTCAGCGCGCCGTCCTTGAGCTTGAGTTTCTCCCCGCGCGTCCATTCGAGCGGGTTTGTTTCCGAGACCGCCGTCTTATTGTCCTTGAAACGCAGGACGGCTTCCGAGCTTTCGCCCCGTGTTTCGACCAGACGCACGATCCGGGAATCATCCTTTTCCGCGCGCTTGAGGATTTCGAGCGTGACTCCTTCTGATTCGATCCGGCAAGGCGGTTCGGCATCTCCGGCGGCAAAGCCGTCTGTGACATACGGCGCACGGTTGAGACACGCCGCTTCGCGCATGACTTCGCTTTCCGTCAGCGTTCCCGGATGCGGGAAGAAACTGTAGGTGAAGTCGTGTTCACCGATGTCGGCGGAGAAGTCCGGATATCTCGGAGAACGGAGCAGGGTGAGTTCGAGCGAGGAATTCTTCACGCGATAACCGTATTTGCAATCGTTGAGCAGGGCCGCGCCGTAGTCATTGCGGGAAAGGTCGGCGTAGCGCTGACCGCAGACTTCGAACTTGGCTTCGTCCCAGCTCGTGTTGTCGTGGGTGGGACGCTTCACATGTGCATACTGGATGTCGAATGACGCGGTATCCGAGGTGAGGTTTACGGGGAACGCGGTGCGGAGCATCACGCGGTGTTCGTGCCAGTCAGCGTGGGTAATGAAGTCGAGACGCCGGCTTCCCGGACGGAGAACCGCCTTTTGCCGGAGCTCGGATTTTTCCGTTTTGTATACGAATTCCAGTGTCGAACAGGCCGCTCCGGAACTTCCGTAAACGGAGACGCATTGAGGAGCTCCCGCATAGTCGCGCTTGTAGTAGATTTCGATATCCCACGCGTCATACGTCAGCGGACGGTCCTTATAGAGCGAGAGAACGTTTCCGGGCGCGGAAAGAACTTCGAAGCCAATGATTTTGTCGTAAGCGCTGATCAGTTGTCCGTCCTTCGAGAATTCGTAACGGATCAGTTCGTTTTCCAGAACGAGTTTCTTCAAAGGAATTGTTTTGGAAACGGTCTTTTTTCCGCGCCGGATCGTGGTGAAGGAGCCTCCGGGAAGATCGGCCAGCAGAAGAACCTTCCCGTTTTCCTCCTGCGAAGGGAGCGTTTCTCCGCCGGCGCCGAGCACGATATGTTCCCGCCAGGAGACGGGAAGTTCGACCATTCCCTGCCACGGATGGGAAAGCGTGTTTACGAGCACGGCGGAAGCGGTATCCTTTTTGAAAAGAGTTGCCGCGGCCTTGTCCATTTCCGCTGCGGCCCCCGCGAGAATGGCGGTGTGCTCGGCCTCAGTCCGTTGGTAGACCATCCCGATCGAGGAACCGGGGATGATGTCGTGAAACTGATTCAGAAGCACGGTTTTCCATGCATTGTCCAGCATTTTTGCCGGATACTTTCCGACGGGCATGCACGCAGCAAGATATTCCAGCACTGCGAGAGCCTGTTCGCATTTGCGGTTGTTGCGTTTTGTGCGCGCCTGAGTCGTCAGGGTGCCTCGGTGGAATTCCAGATACAGCTCGCCATCCCAGACCGGAAGTTCCGCACGGTGTTTTTCCAGACGGCTGAAAAAGTCGTCGGCCCGTCCGAAAGAGGACTTCGGGCATCCGTCGATGTCTTTCATCCGGAGTTCGCGTTCCACATATTCCTCGGAAGGTCCCCCTCCGCCGTCGCCGATCCCGATCAGGCTCATGAATTCGTCCAGATACCCGTTTTCGCGGAAATCGTTCTGCGCCTTGATGCGCTGTTCGGGCGTCGCGAAGGCATTGTAGCTGTTTTCCGGCGGGAAATGCGTGATGACTTCCGTGCCGTCCACGCCGCGCCAGAGAAAAGTGTTGTGCGGGAAAGTGTTGACCTGACTCCAGGAAATTTTCTGCGTGAGGAAGGAGTCGCAGCCGCACTGCTTCATGATCTGCGGCATGGCAGCGGAATAGCCGAACACATCGGGAATCCAGACGTTCCGGACGTCAAACCCGAATTCGTCCATGAAGAAATTCTTCGCATGGAGGAACTGGCGGATCATCGATTCTCCGGAGATGATGTTGCAGTCGGCCTCGACCCACATGCCGCCCTGAATTTCCCACCGCCCTTCCTTTACTCGTTTTTTGATTTTCGCATACAGTTCGGGGTAGTTGTCCTTCACCATTTTGTAAAGTTCCGCCTGAGACGCGCCGAACTTGTAGTCGGGGTATTTCTCCATCAATGCCAGCTGGCTGGAAAACGTACGGGCCGTCTTGCGGATGCTCTCCCGTACGGGCCAAAGCCAGCCGACGTCGATGTGGGCGTGTCCGATCGAAGAAACCTTGAGCGCCGTCGAGGCAGCTCCCTTCGAGAAGGCTTTTTCCGCGAGAAGAGCCCGCGCCTTTTTCGCATTGGCCGGTTCATAGTTGTAGATGTCCAACGCCTCGTTCAAAATATGGAGCAGACGCATTCCGCGGTAGTCCTCCGGGCCGAACGCTTCCAGCATTCCGGAGAGACATTGCATATCCAGAAGGAAGCCCCAGACCTCACGGTCGAATACCGCCAGTTCAAGACGTTCCACGTGCGGGGAAAAGGAGCCGTCCGGGGAAAGCGGTTTGATCTCATGCGGTGAGGGCAGCGTGATTCCGAAAAGGCCGTTGGCTGCCGCCTCAACCCAATATTCGAGACGGGTTCCGGCCTTGAAATTCTTTCCGATGGCATACCGTTCCTTATGATATGCGGCATCGAACACACTGTATCCGGTGAGTCCGTACACGGGCACGCCTTTCTCATCGAAAATCAGCGACTCGCCCCCCGGATGGAAACGGAGACAGAGCTCCTTTCCTTCGAATTCCTCCGGGACGGTTCCCTGTAGATGGAACCAGGCGCTTTCCCATTCGCGTCCCCAGCATTCTCCCTTCCGGATGGGCCGGTATTTCAGCTTGAGCCGGTCCTCGAATTTCACCGGTTCTTTCGAGTGTCCGAATTCCGCTTCCAGCGGAACGGCTGCCGGGTAGACGTCCGGAGAGGCATGTTTCAGAAATTCAGTGATGCGCCCTTTATACAGCTTGAAAATATTTTCGTGCATTTTGTCCTCATTTTTAAAAATACAATCGATTGCATTTTTATTAATATAACCCCTGAAAACTTATTTTCAAGTAAAATTAAGAAAGGGCGCGAAACGTCCCGGTTTCCTGCAATTGAAAAAACACTTACCCGGAATACAGTGTTCCATTGAACCACGGATTTCGCGTGATATATTGGGAGAAATGAGTCCTGCCACTCGGAAAGACGCGGGCCGGGAACTTGAAAATGACCTTGCAGTAAAGCTGAAACGGAATGGAGGAACGCCTTATATGGATATGGGAATGGAACTGGAAACATCCCGGCTGCGGATTCTGGCATTGTCCCGTTCGAATCTGAAGTCGCTTATCACGGGAACCCCCGTTCTGGAGAAGAAGCTCGGACTGAATCCTTCCGGGCTGGAGCTGGATGAACACACCCGCGAAGCCATGGCGTATCTGGACGACCTTGCCGGGAAGATCCCGGACTCCTATCCGTGGATCACCAACTGGCAGATCATTCTGAAAGAGGGGAACTTCTCGATTGGAAGCGCGTGTTTCATGAATGTGCCGGACGACGTGGGGGAGGTTGAAATCGGCTACGGCATTCATCCGGATTTTCAGAACCGCGGTTACATGACCGAAGCGCTGAACGCAATCTGCCGCTGGGCGCTCTCGCAGCCCGGCGTCCGGACGGTTGCGGGTGAAACCGAACCCGGAAATCTTCCTTCCCGCCGGGTCCTTGAAAAATGCGGGTTCTTTGCCTGCGGAGAAACCCGTTTTCTCCGCAGGGCTGTTCCGGCATCTCCCGTGTTCCCGTCATAGACGGGAACCGGATGTGTGCGGAATCCGCCAGTCGTGATTTACTTCAGCTCATAAACGCGGGTATGGTTCTTTTCGACGCGATCTGTGAAGTTCTTGCCGCCGGAGGAAATCCGGTCGCCGGAAAAAAGCTCGCGGACCGCTGCGCTCCGGGGCAGGGAAACCGTCTTGTTTCCGTCTGTGATCGCGTGAAGCATCAGATAGCCTGAATTCACCGAAAGAATATCGTAGGAACGGCTGTAGACGTGGACCCCCGCATAGTCGCAGAGGCCGAGCAGCAGTTCTTTCGAAAGCGGTAGCATCGAATATACCGAACGCCACTGCGGGAATTCTCGAACCGCCAGAGACGGGAATAGTTTCCGTCCGTTCCCTCCGCTGCCCAGAACCTTGGCCGCCGGATCGTCGACGATGAAAACGGGCGCCGTATCCACCGGTGCGATGTTGACCGCATTTTGCGTGATCGGGTGAGTCTTGTCGGTCGGATGGAAAAACAGCCGTTCGCGGCCGGGGAGTTCCTTGACCCTGATTCCGGTCAGTTCTGCAATATTTTCGACACTGCGCCCGTTTTCTCCGAGATAACCCGGAGCGTAGCACCAGACGACCACAGCATGGTTCCGTTTGAGTTTCTTTTCCAGCATTGCGCGTCTGGCGGCATCGAGACGGTAGGCGTTCATCACGATGTAGAGTTTGTAGTCGGGCATTTTCGGATTCGCGAGATCGCCGAGCAGATAAAAGTCGGAAGGCGCGCCCATGCGCAGAGAATCCTGATAGACGGGATCGCCGTTGAACAGATGCGAATCGACGCGGTTCAGGTCGTAGAGACTTTCTTCATCCCACAGAAAAGCGACTTCGGCTACATTGCGTCGTTCTGAGCCGAGTGCTGCATTGCCGATGCGCGTGGCGGCGGCAATGGCATTCATGATCTTTTCCTCATGGAACCAATGCGGTTCGAAAAGCAGCCACCACAGACCGATATTGCGGGTCAGAGTGTATCCGGTCGAGCGCTTGATGATTTCGACCGTCTCTTCCGCGCTGGTGCTTCTGCCGCTGTCCTGCGTCAGACAGAATTGCGTGCGGAGATCGTCTTCCTGATACCCCATCTTGCCGTGAAGCGCCTGACTGGCGGCCCACGGATTGACGATGAGTCCGGCTTGTCCCCAGTTGCGCAAACTGTAGCTGGCGGGGGTCACGATCACATCGATGTCCGGACAGTTCAGCACGCGTTCGGTGATCAGAAGTCCGCTGTTGTAGTGTTTTTTCGCCGGAAAATGGAGAGAATAGCCGTTGTAGAGGAAAACCAGTTTTTTCCCGCTGCTATGCTGCTTGATCGTATGGGCGGCACGGGCGATGGCCGCAAAGGTGCGGTCGCTCATATAGCGGCGGAAGTCGGTGACGGCGCTTGTCTCTGCGGGATTGGAGAAACTATTGTCGGTGCGGATTTTTTCGCGCAGTTCAGCCGGGGGAACGGCGGCGGTTTCAAACGTGACGCCGGGTGCGTTCCACGCCTTTTGCAAAGCGGCGACATCCTTTTTGTAACGTTCCCGGAGCCATATTTGGAAGCTCTCGCCGGTAGCCTTCGAGTAGCCGACCGTCATTTGATAAACACCGCCCGGCCAATACCATTCGCCGGATTCACCGCCGCCCGGCAGATAGCCGAAAACACGGTCCGCATAGGGCGATGATTCGATGTGACGCACCACGGCGGCAAGATATTCGTTGATCTTCTTTTCCCACAGATCGGAACCGAGCGGACCGCCGCCGATATTGGTATTGAGGGCTTTTCCCTGGCGGCTCTTCTCGATTTCGGTCTCGCGGTAAAGTTTGTTGAACCAATCGACCGGACGCAGCAGAACCCACGCCATCATTCTGGCATTCGGGTTGCCGTTGAGAATGGCGGCGGCCTGTTTGTCCAATGGAGAGAAATCGTATTTTCCGTCACCGATCCATGTCTCATGAAGCGGTACGGTGAGGTTGACAAGCTCCACGCCTGAAGCGGCGAAATCACGCACGTTCGCCTGAAGTTTGGGGAGTCCTTCCCGGGCGGAGGGCGAAACCTGCAGGGGATAATATTCCTTGCCCCCAATGAGAAAGACCCGGCTTCCGGCATCCGCTTTCAGCGTTGCGTCGGATTGGCCCTTCACGATTCGGGGGTCGAGTTTCGGCAACACGTTTTTCTCATATTGAGCCGTCAGGGAAAGTTTGTTCTTGAATTCGGGATCGTATCCCGGGGCGGGCGGATAGGCTTCGCACGAGGCGAGCTGAATCTTTCCGGCGGCAAGGAACGGGGCCTTTTCCGAATCGTAGATTTTTTTCAGTTCGGTTTCATCGAGGGCGCGGTCGAAGAGGCGGATATGATTGACGAGCATATCGCTGCATACGTAGCCGAGGGGAGCCTTTTTCGAGAGCCGTTCCGAACCGATCCAGATGCGGTCGTCGGAATTGGAAAGAGTCCGGCTGTGTCCGACATTCCGGCAGTTGAGTTCGCCGTTGAGGTAGATTTTCGTTTCGCCGTCCTTGAACGTGACCTGGAGACAGTTCCAGCGGTCTGCTTCCGCAACCGCCTTGGAAACGCGCCACGAAGCATCGCCATAATGCATATCGCGCGGAATCGGACCATCGACATAAAGACCGTCCCAGCGACCGCGGTTCTTCGGGTCCTTGTAGAAGAAAGCGGGATAGACCCACTTGCAGTGGACAAGGAAATCGATGTTTTCCTCGTGATATCCGCGCATCAGCAATGGATTGTCCCAGGAGCTCCCGCGGCGCAGAAACCACAGGGAAAGAGTGAGTTCACGGGAGAGGTCCGGCAGTTTTCCTTCGATATAGATGTTGGCGGACGGAGCCACCCGCAGAGCACCGCGCTCGACCACAAAGGGGAACTGTTCCGATACGCACCGGAATGCTCCAGAACGGACTTCTTTTTTTCCGCCGGCGTCCGAAAAGTCAAATTGGAAAACCGGTTCCGCTGCACCCAGAATTCCAGTCAGGACGAAGACGGCAAGCGTGAAGAATGAATATTTCATGGATAACTCCGATACTCAGTAATTGGCTCTGGTCTGATACGATTTGTATTCGGCGTAGTATTTGATTTTGGCGTTCGTCATCGCAGTCCGGTCGGACATGGCCGCATGACCGTCGACGAACACGGAATTGATCCGACCGAGGCTGTGGGCGGCATTTCCCACGCCGAAGTCGGTCGAAGCGACTCCGGCGCTGTCGTTTCCCATGCAGTAGTAGCTTAAAATCGATCCGCCGACGATGCGCGCCGCATCCGCGAAGGTGATCGCCTTGTCCGGTGAAACATATTCGTAAGTCGTTGTGCCCGCGACGTAATAGCATGGGTTCTTATAGATATTCGTATAGTAGCCGATGCGGATGGCATACGTATTCGAATAGTTATGGCTTCCGCTCCATTTTCCCGGTTTCTCCGAGGGGCAGAGAAAGAGATTTTTGTTGCCGGGGGCATAGCCGTTGTTGACATAGAGCTGGGCCCAGAAAGTCGAATTCAGGTAACGGTGGGGCATCCATCCGCTGAAGTCGGAAACATATTGCG
>Ga0066602_10000295_pt1 | contig 42180 bp, 87 predicted proteins | sample Higcelweek5metaG_FD_59481 | JGI IMG/M metagenome (GOLD analysis project Ga0066602, IMG submission 59481) | Freshwater pond sediment microbial communities from the University of Edinburgh, under environmental carbon perturbations - High... | ecosystem: Environmental > Aquatic > Freshwater > Pond...
CCTGTTCATAAAACTACTGGAAAAGGTGGTAGGTCAGATTGTTTCAAATGGGGAAGTAGTGGAAAAACTTATTGTGGGAAGGGTGCTAAACAAAAAGCTATGAAACAACAGGCAGCAATTTACTCAAGCGGATATAAAGGGAAATAAAAATGGAAAATGAGAAAAGTGTTACAGTGACAGATACACAGAAATTGATTCAGGATGTTTGTAAGGATATTTGTAAATTCCTTCTTGAGAAGAATCGTAAGTATGGGGATTCTGCTGTAAATCCTATCCGCTGTTTCTCAAAGGCTGATTCTGTAGAACAAATCAAAGTTCGTATTGATGATAAAATTAACCGAATGATGAATAGGCAAGATGATGATGATGAGGATATTGAGGAAGATTTGCTCGGATATTTGATTCTTCTGAAAGTCGCGAAGAAGAAATTGAGAGGTAACTTAAATGAAAATCGAGGCTCCGAATAAACGATTAAAGGAATTGCAAGCACTTCCATTGGAAAGGAAGGTTGGGTTTACCATAGCGAGGATTACAGAATGGCATATATACTATAAAGGAAATGTATATATCTCATTCTCAGGAGATAAAGCAAGTATCGTTCTCTTGTATATTTCAAAATTGCTTTATCCAGATATTTGCTTAATGTATATTGATCTATCTTTGGATTCTGATAAAGTCAAGGAGTTTATAAAGAAACAGGATAATGTTGATATAGTAATGTCTGAAAATGATTTTAAAGATAAACCTTTGGATATTGCTCAAGAGGAAAAGAGAAAGTTATCTAAGCAGTATGAAAAAGAAACTGGATACTTCCCTATAATCGGAAGTAAGACAGAGGATTCCAAATCATTTAAATCAATATGGCTGAAAAATGGGTGCAATATGTTTGACGGTAGAAATCCAGAAAGCAGACCCATGAGCTTTTGGAAAGATTATGATGTTTTTGAGTTTATTAAAATTAAGAATATAGAAACTGGAGGAATTTGATGAATAAGTTTGTTGATGAGATTGATGTTAAATTTAAAGATGTTTTGAAAGAGGCTGGAATTGAGGATATTTCAGATAATAGAATGCTTTATGCTAAATTGGGTGAGCTTGTAACAGCTTCTATCAACTATGGAGCTTATTATGTTGCCAGTAATACAACGACTGCAATGAATGAAATCATGGACAAGGCTGAGATGAATGTTTTTGATAAACCTTCTGCAAATATTGTTATATATACTTTGGATGGTGGCTCTGAAAACTTCGAGGAATAATTATTTTACAAAAATCTTTTAAATAACGCTTGACAATGATAAATTTCATGATAGATTAACCTTACAAAAGGAGGATGTATAAAATGAATTTGAATTCAGTTGTAGTTGGAAACAAGATTGTATGGAGTTTTAATGGAACAGTAATTGGAACTGAATATTTTAAAACTGGAAAGGATGCACTGAGGGCTTTGGAAGCATTGAAGAATTCAGCTTATATTCGTTGTAAGAATTCAAAACCTATTTGAAAAAGTTTAAGACTAAAAGAGAGAAAGGGAGTTATTATGAATTTGTGGATTATTGCCTGTCATTGCAAAGATGAGATTGACTTTGAACTTTTTGATTTTCATACTAAGTATGGAGTGTGTATCAGTACTTACAGAACAAGAGATGAAGCAAGAGAAGTTTTGAAATGGATTAAAAAAGATTACCCGTATCTGATTTGCAAAATTGTAAAAACAACCGTTGATCTGAATAATTGAAAGGAAGTTAAAATGACTCTTTGGGCTATTGTAAATCTCAGTAATAAAAAATTTGATTTTGAAATTATGGAACGTCTTGATAATTTTGAAAAATCTCTTGCTATCTATAAAACACGAAGGGAAGCAAGGAAAGCTGTAGAGAATATCAAAGCAGATTATTATCTTTATCATGGTGAAAAGTTGTGTATAATGAAATTGACTGCTGATTTTATGTATTAATAGAAAGGATTAGGAAAATGTGGGCTATTGCATGCGGGGATTCTGTTGTGGAACTTAATAGTGAATATGGAAGGTTTATGGCAATTTTCAGTACAAGAAATCGTGCGCGGGAAATTATGAAGGTTTTGAAGGAAGATAGTTCTAATGAATTGAGCAATAAATCATTCAAGATTCATAAAGTGGATGTGATTAAATCTGAAGATTGATTAAACATATTGTGGAACTATAGCTAAATTGGTTAAGGCAGATGCCTCATAAACATCCTATTTACTGGTTCGAGTCCAGTTAGTTCCACCAATTCAATATTTTATAAATAATTTAAAAGTAAATTTAACTGAAAGGAAATTATCATGATTACAATGTCTCAACTTTACTGGCTCACACGATTGGATTCTATTGGAGGCTTCTTTTGTATTATTTCTATTATATCTGGAATTGTTTCTCTTGCACTTGGTTGCATTATTTTAGCATCTATGGATAGTATAAATGAAAAAGAAGATGAACAAATATTTAATAAAATAATTAAATATTTTAAAACAGCAGTATTTATTTTATTTGCATCTATTCTTACTCAAGTTTTTATCCCAACTACTAAAGAAGTGGCTTGTATTTATGTTCTTCCAAAAATTGTGAACAGTGATTTTGTTCAGAAAGAACTTCCGAAAGAGGGGAGAGAAATTTATTCTATGGCAAAAGATTATCTTAAATCTAAATTGACTGATAATAAAGAAGATGCTAATAAGAAATAATGATTTAAATTTTTATAAAACTTACTTGACAAATAATTTTTATATGATATATTGAGCTTTCATAAAGAAAGGAATACTCAGAATGAGAAAATTAGCATCGGTTAGAAAGGTAGATTCAATAACTCCTATTGATAAAGCAGATAAAATTGAACTTGCTCATATTGGGGGTTGGCAATGTGTAGTTGGTAAGAGTGATTTCAAATCTGGAGCTTATGGAGTGTTTTTTGAAATTGATAGTTTTCTTCCTATTGATGATTCTCGTTATGAATTCCTCCATAAACGCTGTTCAAAAAGATTTATGAATCATGAAGAATTGCTTTATGAAGGAGTCAGGATTAAAACTTGCAAACTTCGTGGAGTTCTTTCACAAGGATTGCTAATGCCTATTCGTTTATTTTCAGAAATTTCAGAAGTAATTGAACAGCAGGATGTTACTGAACTCCTTAGAATTGAGCATTATGATGAACTTTCTGAAAAATATGCTAAGATTCAAGGAAGTTGTTCCCTAAGTTCTGATGCAAAAGGGAACTTTCCTTCTTACATTCCTAAAACAGATGAAGAGAGGATTGAAAATCTTAGTGAATATTTTGCTTCCATGAAAGATATTGAATTTGAAGCTACTTTTAAAGCTGATGGAAGTTCTCTCACTATTTTTTATTCCCCTACTTATCGTCCTGATGATCCTTTTGGAGTTTGTTCAAGGAACCTTGAAAAGAAAGATGGAAATAATGCTTTTTGGAATATAGTCAGGAAATATGATATTCAAAATAAAATGAAAGAATTTGGTAAAGAACTGGCTATTCAAGGAGAATTGGTTTCTCCCGGAATTCAGAAAAATAGAGATTTATTTGAAGAACCTCACTTTCTTGTATTCAGAATCTTTGATATTAAAAATCAAAAATGGCTTACTCCGGAAGAAAGATATGAAGTTTGTAAATCTCTTGGTCTGGAACATGTTCATGTGTTTAAGAAAAATTGGAAAGTCTTTCAAGAGATTACTACAATGGAGGAAATGAAATCTTTTGTAAATGGAATGAAAACAGAAAGAGGAAATAATCTGGAAGGACTTGTATTTAAGTCTATGGATGGATTTACTTCGTTCAAAAATATTAATAACAGCTATCTTCTTGAAGAGGAGGATTGATTAAGTGATTACAATTAAAAAATCTAAAGCAGCAGATACAAGAAGTGCTAGTGTAAAAGTGACTAAAGAAATGCTTCTAGAATCTTCTAAACAGCACATTTCTGATGTTGAACAAGCTATGGAGTGGTTCATGTTCCTGATGAGTGTGAAAGCCACGAAACATGATTATACTAAGCTAGAGGATATTGACCAGTTTCATAAAGATTTTGAACAAACTCAAAATACAAAGTGTGATTTTACAAAGCTTCCTTGGTATCAGAAGCATATTAAAGAAGAGAGGCATCATCTTGACCAGTATGTTCCTGAGGATGTGAATATGTTTGATATTCTTGAACGGATTGCTGATATTACTATGGCAGGAATGGGAAGAAATGGAAATGTCTATCCTGATAATCTTCCTCCTGAGGTATTGGAAAGAGCTTATCAGAATACTATAACCATGCTCAAGAATGAAGTTAAGGTAGAGGATTGAATTATGAAAGATTTTACAACTACATCTGATAACAAGGTTATTTATACATTTCCAGCCGGAGAAAATAATGTGAAAGAAGATGCATCCATAACTGTAAAGAAAGATACAAAGAAGATTGAGAAAAACTCTCCTTTATCTAGTTTCTCTGGCGGTTGTGGTTGTATCATGATTGCCTTTGCACTTGTATTCCTCTTTGCATATCAATCTGTTTTCAATTTTCTTATCCAACTTATTTCAATCATTAAAAACTAGAGGATAAAAATGAATTCCAATGAAGATAAGTCTGCTGAAAAGAAATCTCTTTATGTAGTTTCTGAAAAAGATTTTGAAACTATAAAGAGCAAGTCAATCACTGTTGAGAGTGATAAAAAGCCCGTGGAAAATAATGGATTAGAATATTTTTTTATAACTCTTAGTGTAGCTATTATATTCTTTCATCATCAGATTTTCAACTTTATTTATAAGTTCTTTTTATTCTTAACTAAGTGAAAGGCATAGGCTAATGGAATTTGTCACATTTGAAAATGATGAGAAATGTGTTGCTGTAGGATTTAATTTCATATCTATTACTCGTTCTATAGATTGTTTTATTAATGATTGTCAGATTACTATTATTTTAAAAGAAATTTCTGGAGCTTCTATTAATGAATTTATAGATTTTATTGGTATACCGTTAAAAATAATTCTAAAAGATGAAGGTAGGACTGTTACACAACAAATTATAATTACTGAAGTTCATTATAATGGCGATTCAAAGGAATTATTTTTAGGAATTACTTCATTATCTCCAAAAGAAATTCAGATTGATTTTACAGATGAAAATATTGTATCTCCAGAAGAAATTCAGATTAATTATACAGAAGAGAATCCTGTAACACAAAATGAAGAATCAGAAGATTATTGTCCTTACTGTGGCAGTAGTTATTAAAATGTGGGTAAGTTTAATATTTAACAAATCAACCTATAGATTAAATTATTAGAAAGGATAGAAATGCAGAAAATTGAATTTAAAATGGTAGACAGCGGAAAAATTGTTTCAATCGAATACAACAAGATGAGGAAGTCTGAATCTAAACCTAAATCTGATATAGTTGAGCTATTCGATGGAATGGGGCCTGTTGATTTTCCTAGTTATGTAAGATTTGAATATATCGGAATTCCTGAGTATAAAGAAGATTTCAAACTTCTTAATCGTTCAAAAGTCACTTTAGCAGGTGAAGAATATAATAAGCTTAAATCTACCCAGATTAGATTGGGAAAGGTTACTTACAAAGAAAATGCTCGTGGTAAGAAGCATCTGGTTGTTGTAATTCCTTATAATTAAAATACTATTCAGAAGGTTCGTGTTTAGCATGTATCATGGTTTAATACTTAGCAAACATCTTAGTAGAGTAAACATAGCATAAAGAGAAAGTGATTAAATGAAAGATTTTACCCGCAATTATAAAGAACAACTGAACTCTATTGATCTAAGGGAGTTTCATGAAGAGTTTTACACAATGAGCTGTTTTAACTGTGATTGTCCTAACCATTCACATTGCAGTATGAGCTGTGGATTGAAGAATGTTCAAATCTCTGAAGATGGAAAGTGTGTTTATTGGAATGAGATGAATAATAAGAAAACAAAGCTGATGTATAAAGGGATGGAAATTGATGAAGAAGTTGCAGAGTATATAATGGCTAATCCTTTTTTAGATAAAGAATTTATTGAAAAGTATTTAGATTTATTGTACAGCGAAACAGATAATAATACTATTGCAGACAGCTCTATTAAGTATATTCCTGAGAAAGAGCATTCGATTTCAAATTTTACAGAAGTATTCGGTAAAGCGCTTAAAATGAAAGAAAAATATACAGTGAAACATCCTGTTAATTATTCTTTGTATATTTAATAAAATAACTCATTAAAAAGAAGGAGTATTAAAAATGAAAAAAGTCACGTTCAAGAATTTGAAAAAAAGTTATCAAGTCGAGGCTCTTCTAAAGAATCCTAAAGAGAAACACACAATCATTGAATTTCCTGATTGTCGGGCAGGATTGTCCAAAGATAATATGGGATTGCAATGGATTATTACTATTAAAAATGTTTTTGACAGGGATATAAAAGATTTTCAGAATATGGAAGGATGTAAATTGGAAGTATGTTATGCAGGCTACTCCAGTATCTGTAATTGCTGTATGGTAGAGCTTAAAGAACAGAAGAACACTCTTACTCAGGTGATTATTCATCTTTGTTGATATAATCTATCAAAATATCCAGACTCCTGTATATTAACCTGTATAGGGGTCTTTTTCATTCACTTTTCATTTTTATAAAAATTTTTTCACCGCCAGATAATAAGCATAGGCGGTGCTTCTTAATATATGGAATATATTAAAAGACGGTATATTCTGTAATGGCGGTATAAATAACTCTGTATATAATGTAACAATCTCTGGAAGAATCATAACATATGGAGAGTTATAAGTTTGTTGATAAAGATTTATTGACTGGATTTCCAGAAATACTTTATAAGAGTTATTAGGCAAGAAGGTTTATAAGAATCATTATAGAGGGCTATAGACTTAGTATAAGGGTTATTAATAGAGTATAGTAGAAGGGGTTTTCAAAAGGATTTTATAAGAGTGGATATAGGAGGGTATATGAATATTTATAAAGTATAGTGAAAAGGGGTTTTCAAAAACATTTTAAGGGTAGGTAATTTGAAAGTGTCAACAGCACCAACCCTCCTCCCCTGCATCCAGGCATATACCCCCTGCAAACAGCCTCATTTCATAATTATTTTGCAAAAATCTTTGAAAAGTCACTTGACAAATAAAATATATGTATTATAATAATGACTGGACATAAATTATATGTCAAGCATCTGGTTAAAAAATAATTGAAAGATTTTTTGAAATAGGGCTTGACAAATAAAAATTCCAGTGTATAATAATAGACATGGACAATCAACCACCCTAACAAGGAGAAAAGAAAATGACAAAGAAAACGACAACCGCCGCCAGCACTACCACCGTCACCGATGTTGAAACATTCGCCAGCAAATTGTTTGTAAACGGGGAAGAATCCGCATACTACAATGAACTTCTTTCCAGACTTCAGAATGCATTGACCGAAACAGCAAGGCTTGAGATTATGGGAAAGATTCAAGGCGTGATTAACAGGACTTGCCGAAAGACTTTGAAGTCCACATATGGCACACTTACTGAAAAGTTTTCCATGCTCTATTCCAGATACCTTTCGGCAATCAATTCTTCTGATAAGGTTACGCCATTCACTTTTGCAATCCGCATTCCGGAAAGCTGGACAAAAACGGCTTCAAGTATCCCTCTTGCCGGATTCATTGGAAAAGCTACTTCTTACATTACCGTAGCAGAAGCCGAAACCCTGCTGCTGAAAATCTTCTGGAAACGCCAGCAGAATAGAGGACTTTTCACAATGGAACAGAAAGACAATACCTTTGCATTTACTCCAATAAAAGCCGGACTTTCAGAAGAGGAGTTCCAGACAGAGCTTTACCTTGCCATGACCGAAACCGTTCAAACTGTCAAGGGCGTAAAATCCCTTGACGAAATTTACAAATAACCTTCCCTGCCAATGTTCCCGAATAGAATACCGTTCGGGAATACTACAGGAAAGATTATCACAATATAAAGCGTCTTCAAGTTGGAGGCGTGCAAATCGCGGGAAAAGGCGTGCAAGCTGTCTATAACCAGTCAAGACAGTAACCAGCGTATAGGATAAGTCACTATATAAAAGACTTAGTATCTTATACTACTCCATTACCCGGTAAAGAGTAATCACCTAAGAAAAAATATGTGAATCAGGCTTTGCCGCGGAAACAGGAAAACAAGATACAGGAAACATATACTTTTCAAAGTATTCGTTTCCGAACGCTTTATAGGATATACAAATAGTATCTCGATGAAAAGAGAAGCTAGCTTGCCAATACATAACAGTGAAACTCTGTTACAGGAACTGCTATAAAGTCGGTTAGCAATCAAGATTATCTAGGATAGTTGAGGAATTGCTACAGGATTACAGGATATTGCCTGAACCAATAATATCAAAGAAATTACCTAACAATTAACAGGATTATATGAGCATGATTTATGAGGTCATGCTTATATACTCTTTTCAGGATTTATCAAGAAGTCTTGAAAAGATTAGCCCAATGTGGGATAATCAATAAACAAAATAAGGAGCTAGGAAAATGGAAATTGATTTTTACATGGATATTGGTCCAGAAACACTTATCACAATCATAATCATTTGTGCAATCACTTTCATAAGTATTGCATGGCTTTTTACAAAGAAGGTGAAAAATGAAAACATCAGAAATAATCAGCCAGATAACACAGGAAACAAGGATTAAATGTTCCTGTTCGGGAAGATTGATAAATCTATTCAAGGAGGATTTTACAAGCATTGGAGTTATTTATCTATCATTTGATAGAATGATTGCCCGGTATATTCATTCTGGAGTTGAAAGAATTTTTACAATCCCGGAAGAAATTGTAAACCACATAAAACAGGAGAATTGAAAAATGCGTAAAAACAAGTATGTCTATCTTTTTGTGTTGCAAGGAAATTATCGTTATGGTTGGGAAGATTTAATTGCCTCTGAAAATAGGCAGGAAATGAGAAATGACCTCAAAGCCTATCGGGAAAATGAAGGGGGAATTTACAGGATTATTCAAAGACGTGAACTTAAGGAGGATTGAAAATGAAAATCGAACTTGATATTTCAACTCTGGAAGAAATTCAATATCTTTTGGAAGAGATGGTAGATTGTTCTGCCCGAAGAAAACTTTTCCGAGCATTGAATGAAGCAATATCTAAAGCCAAAAAGGAAAAAGATGAATAATTACCTTGTCACCGAAGATAAACAGGGAGTTTTAACACTCTTCATTGAAGATGGAGCAGGATTTTTCCTCTATGTGAAACAGTTTCAAGATGAGGGGATATTTGACCTTCAGAGAAAATTAGAGACATTAAAATCCTCTAACAATATTCAGGAAAGCATAAAACAATGGGAGGTTGTCAGGAATCCTAATGATGCATTCTGGAACAAGTATTTTTATCGAGGGGATTTGAAAATAATCTTCAGTAAGAAAAAGGGGATTCATCAGGAAAATTTAGGTGAATCCGGGAAAATGATTTTTAACTAGGAGAGTAAGAAATGATTATCATTAAAATTGAAACTCTGAATTCTGCTTTTGAAGAATTCAAGCATGAGGAAGTGGCAAGGATTCTTCGGGAACTTGCAGACCATGCAGAAGAACATGATTTGAATACTCCTGCTTTTGATATTAATGGAAATATTGTAGGAGGAATGGAGGAGGTTGAAAATGGTTGATATAATCATCTATGGAGGCTCTTTTATCATGATATGCGTTATTATGTGGCTTATGTTCAAAACGTGTTCTAAAGCCTCTAATAATGCAATTAAAGAGGTAATGAAGGGAGATTATGAACCAATGAGGGATTTACAGGATCATGAAGGAGGTTTGAAATGAATATTTTTGAAGAGATTGCACAGAAGAAAAAGCAGAGCATGAAACAGGATTATCTTGATTATTCTGATAAGGAGATTAATCTTGAACGAATGCTCCTAGAAGCACTTGGATTTGCAAATGTTCTTTATGATTATTCCAAAAACGCGATGAAATGTTTCTGGCAGGGATATACAATCTTTTTCAGAAACAGGAATGAACTTACAATCATAACGGGAAAAACAATTTAACAAGGAGAATGAGAAATGGAAAATAATGTTGAAAACGCTTTCGGAGATTCTGAATTCAGAAAATCGAAAGAATATAAACTTCTGAAGAAAGAAGTTGAAAAAGAACTTTCTCAAAAAGAGATTACAGAATTCTCATCCTGTAAAGAGCTATATGATCTTTTGATTGAAAAAGATTATAAAGCAATTTCAGGAAAATTGTGGTATGATCCTGAAATTCATTCTTTTAAATTATTTATGAGTGATTATATGTTCATAGAGGAATGGAAAAGTATGAACAATGTAAATGATCTTGAATCTTCTGCATGGGAAACTATGCAATCAATTATTGGATTTAAAAAATAAGGAGAATAAGAAATGGATGCTACAAGAATGAATAAATCAGTTAATATGAAAATGCAATCGACTCTTTTCACAAAAGAAGAACTTGCAAATATTTTTGTATTTGCAGGAAGCCATTACAGTTTGAAGTTTTATCCGAACGGAGAAATAGTCTTTAAAGATGATAATGGTTATGCGGTCGAAAAGTTCTCCAATTATCAGCAGTTTCTTGAATGGACAAATCAATTTAGTTGAAAAGTAAGGAGGAATGAGAAATGAAATTTGATTCAACTAGAGCAATAAGATTTGTAAATTGGTTTTTAGGAGTTTATTGTCAAAGCAACCCCTATGACTGGAGCAGAGATTTACGGAAACCAATGATAGAGATAAGAACAAAACTCTGTAATGAGCAGATTACAGATATTCGATCTTATTTAATCAATCTTGAGCAAATTGGTTTTTTAAGTCGTGCTCTTGAAGATTTTTCACCGGAAAGAATAAATCAAATGAGAGGTTATGAAGAATGATTAAGAAAATCCAGAGAAGCAATATCCGAAACATTATTGAAGAACTCCATAACAATTTTAGTGGAAAGTTTTTCGGAATCTCTTTTCTCAAAGAGAATGGAGAGTTGAGAAACTCTTCAATCCAGTTTGGAGTATTCAATCCTCAAAACACTTTGAAACCCGGAACGGGTAAATATATGGGGGAAAGCTTCTTTGAAGCTCTAGCCAATGGAAGAATCAAATTCTATGACCCAAACAAGATTAATGAGAAAGGAGTTAGAGGAGCTTATAGACAATGCAGGATTGAAAGAATGGTTTCAATAACAATGGATGGAGTAAGATTTGAAATAGAAGATTAGAACAAGAGGAGGCATAGATAGATACCCATCCATACAGTGGATTAAAATTACACTCAAAATTTGTTTGATAAAAAAAACAAGAATAAAAAGAGGAATCATGAAAAAGTTAATCTGTGAACAATGTAGAGGACATGATTTTGAAAGAATCTCCCAAACGGTTTTAATTGAAAATATTATCATTTCAGAAGAAGGGGGAATTTCTTATAACAAGACTCTTCATTTTGGAGCAGATGATAATAGACGGGCATACAGATGTTATGATTGTGGGAAAGAGTTACCAGTCAATAATCATAGGGAATTCCTAGAGTATATTGATAAGATGAATAATCTGGATCATAAAGTAAGATAAATTCTAATCAAGAATAATAATAAGAACCAAGGAGGATAGTATACCATACCCTTCCATACAACGAATCAAAGTTGAACTCATTTTTTGTGCAGTCAATATTCTTGTTCTTTTTTATTGAACTCAAATGGATTAAACAATGAAAGGGATAATAATCTAGAATAATTAAGAACAAGAATCTGATAATAGAACAAGCATACAGGACCCATACTATAGATAGCCTTCCATTCAACGAATCTAAATTACACTCAAAATTTGTGTGATAAAGGTTTTCAAGATTTTTAATTGAACTCAAACAGGAGAATTAAAATGCCTAAATTCAGAACTTATATCATAGGAGATTCAGGAGGAGAACATTTCATTGAAGCAGAATTTACATTCTCCATTATGAACAATGGAATTGGTTTCTATGAATATTGGGGAGCCAAGGGATTTGACAAACAGCAGGATTATATTGAGGATGTGAATATTTCTTCAATCTCTCTGATTCATGAAGGGATTATCAAAGAAGCTATTGATAAGCTTCCTTCTTCAATTTCAAAGATTCAAAAACATATCAAGGAGGGAAAAGAAGTTTATGTGATGGAAAGTATGAGGAAGATTTCATTGAAGGAAGCTATTATGGAAAAGCTTGAACAAGAGATTAAACAATCATTTGATTTTACAGGTGATTTGGAATTGGAGTGCTGATAAATGACTAACTTCACAAAATTGGAGGAGCTTTTAATCAAGTTGAAAAAGCTTTCCGGGAAATCAATTCATATTGGAACTGTTACAAACAAGGGAGTTACATTTGCCTATGCTGAAGTGAACGGTTTCAGAGAAGAAAGCAGAGATTATGTTTCCGCTGCTGAAAATCTTTTGAAGAAAATTAACGAAAACGATTTGAAAAGTTCGTGAACGGGATTATATTAACAAGAAAATGGGAGGATTGAGAAATGAATGAAGAGAGATTTACACCGGGACCGTGGATGATAACCCATGTTGATTGTGCAACTACGCATGTTTGGGCTGTAGGTGTTCCGATTATTGCTGATGTGAAGATTCGTTTTGTGTCCGTCAACGCGTGGAAAGCTAACACCGCCCTGATTGCTGCTGCGCCTGATATGTATGGTGCTCTTGTAGCTTGTTGTGATTTAAGACAGCCAGAATGTGAGGAAGATGAATGTTCAGATTGTCCTATTGGAATTGCTCTTAAAAAAGCTAGAGGTGAAGAATGAACAAGATTCAGGAAATTAAAGAGCTTATTGAAAAAGCTGAAGTACAGGTTGAATTATTTCAGATGATTCAACTGGAAGAAAAATCCAATATTCATAATGATGTTATTATCGTTCTGGAAAGATCAATTAAACATCTTACAAAATATTTGGAAGAACTTTCTGGACAGGAAGTTTGGTCTTGTTGTGGGAATAAATTTCTTACTCATGATGAAAATTGTCCAGTATGTGGGGATAAATATAAGGAGAGTGTTTATGAAGATTAATCAATTAATTAAAAAGCTTTCATCTATTCAAAAAAAGATTGGAAATTGTGAAGTTGTTGTGCCAGAAAAGAATTGGTGCTGGGATTTTGAAGAAAGACGTGATAGATTGTTGGACAGAGATCATCTTGTGTTGGATTGTGAAGTTGTAGATATTAGACAAAGTAAGAAGAAAGAACTCGGCGTAAGAATTTCAGGTTCTTATAAAGATGTTCATTGTGATGAATGAAATAGAAATCTATGGTTAAAAATTGTCCAGTTGCGGGGATAAATACAGGGAGCATGTTTATGAAAATCAGTGAATTGATTGATTTGCTTAAGACTTATCAGCGGGATTATGGAGATTTGGAAGTGAAGAAGGAGATTCTGAAAAAGGATGTGAATGGAGATTTTGAATCGAGTTTTGTGAAGTTGGATAGTGTTCAAATCAGACTTCCGCATAATGAAGAGATGGTTGTTTGGTTTTAATAAAGGAGCAAAAGAAAATGAAAAGAGATTCTAATGGTCGGTTTATGAGTGATAAGAATTATGTTTGGGTCATGAAAAGTGTAAATAAGGACATGAGCTCTGCTCATAATCCTGAATTCAAATATCCTGAACAGGGAATGGCTCAGGCTGATGATTGGAAGGAAACTGCTGAATGTGGGAATGGACTTCATGGATTTTTGTGGGGTGAAGGGGATGGAAGTCTTGCAGACTTCACAGCCAACTCCAAGTGGCTATTGATCCAAGTCAATCCTCAGGACGGACTGGTTCAGATGAAGGATAAGTGCAAGTTCCGGCGTGGAGAAGTGATGATGGTCGGAGACTATCATCAGATCGCTGAGGAAATGCTAAAGCATGTTCCAGGTGATCGTCCTCACCATGTGATTGGCTCGGTAATCACCCATAATGATGATCGAGTGATTGTTGGAGGGGATAGATCAATTCTTGAAGGTGGAAATTATTCCACAGTCACGGGTGGATATAAATCCGCAGTCAAAGGTGGAGCTTATTCCACAGTCACAGGTGGAGCTTATTCCACAGTCACGGGTGGATATAAATCCGCAGTCAAAGGTGGAGATTATTCCACAGTCACGGGTGGAGGTCGTTCCACAGTCATGGGTGGATATAAATCCACAGTCACGGGCGGAGATCATTCTGCAGTCACGGGCGGAGCTAACTCCATTATCATTCTTGAATACTGGAACGGTTCTACATACAAGAAAAAAGCCGGAACAATCGGAGAACAAGGACTTGAACCTAATGTCTGGTATAAACTTGATGAGAATCATGAGTTTGTAAGAGCAGAATAAGAGGAGATTTAAAAATGAATGAAATTGCTTGGGCAGAGTTTTTGAAAAGAGTTGTCAGTGAGATTAAATCTCTTAAAGAAGAGATGAAAGAAGCTGAAGGTTTTGATTCAAAAGAATTTATTCAGTATGATTTGGAAAGTCTTAAGGATGAGTATGAGATGATGAGCCGGAAATATTCGGAAGAGCAGGGGATTAAGAATATTCCCTTGTTTGAGGAATTGAATTGTGAATGAGTTTTAATGGCTAGGCATAATTACTAGCACATTCTTTGAGAATCAAAGCAGAATCATAGTAAGAATTGAATAGAAAGGATTTGATGATGAAAACATTTGAATTGAAAGTTGGAGACATACTTGAATTGAGGGAGGATTTGAAAAATGGGAATTATTATGAAAATATTATATATTATTCAACTATGCCGCAAAGAGTATATGTTTTAGCACTTGATCATGATAAAAAGGCTATTGTAACAGAAACGCATTGGTGGTTTTCCTTAAAAATGATCTCCAAAGTGAATGACAGGAAAGTTAAGTTTATCAAAGGGTTTGAATATATTATTAAGGAGGATGAAATGATTAATCCAGTAAGTTTGATTGAAAGCGGAGATTTTGTAGTTTATGAATGGGAGGGGGAAGAATATAGTTCAGTTGCTATTCAGAGAGGAAGCAAGATTGCTCTTGCACAGTATCCGGTTGGTTGGGGTTATCTTGATGACGATGATTTTAAAGTAGTTATTAAGAAGATTTTTCGTTATGATGAAGGTAATTTTCGTTTGGGTGATGCATTTGATAAAGATTTTGAGAAAAATTGCGGAAAATTCATCTATGATTCTGAAAGGGATAGTGTGAAAGAAGTCACTATGGAAGAGCTTGAACAAGTTTATGGACGGAAAGTAAAGATTGTGAAAGGATAATAATATGAAGAGCAAAAGAGTTACCATGTATGTTTGTGAAAAGTGTGGATGGGAGTATAGGAATAAGGAGGATTGCACAAAGCATGAAAATACTCATAATCCTATGCCAGAGTTGGAAAATCAGGATATTCTGATCTTTAATAATGGAAAGTATGGATTTTATGTGGATGGAAATATCATCTATACTCATGAAGGAGATCATTCTGGATGGGATTATTCAGAAGATGTTAAAGATAGGATAATTAAAATTTTTAGGATTTATAGTTATCTGGATAGAAAATGTGTTAATCTGGCGCTTATTCAAGATTGTCTGAATGGAAAGTATGAAACTGATATTGTTTGGGAAAGGAAGGATAAGTAATCATGATTAATCCAATGGATTTGATTCAGAATGGGGATTTTGTGGAAGTTATTGACGAGGAATTTAATAAGAAGGAGTATTATCTGGTTCTTACTGATTGGTATGGGAAGATTCTTTTTGTTAAAAATGGAGATCAGAGCGAATACTCTTCATACTTCAAAGAGAATTATATTATCTCTAAAATTTTTCGACACAAAGATGGATGGTTTAATCTTACAGACAGTTTGAATGGAATTTTTAAGAATCATATGGCTGATGTTATTTATGACCGTTCTAATGATGTTCTGGAACTTACTGTCAAAGATATTGAACAAAAGTTTGGACAGAGGGTTAAGATTGTTTCAGAGCCTATTGAAAAGATTGTTAAAGGAGGAATGTATAAGGGATTTGAGATTCCTGATTTTCCAAATGAAAGATATTTGATAATTATGATTGAAGAAATAAAAAACTATAATGCTTCTATTTGCTGTCTTCCGGATAAAATTAGCTGTATAAAAACAGATTGTAAATTTTGTATTTACAGTAAGAGTAGAGCAGATGAAGGAAACCTTCGCCTAGAATTCCTTGAAAAGCTTTATCTCCAAGAGTATGGAGAGTAATATTTTACAAGCATAATGAACTAGGAGATGAACAGAGAATCAAAGCTGGATACAGCTAGGAATTGAAATAAACATAGTGTAAAGGAGTGTTGATTATGAATGATGTGAAGAGTTTGGTCAAGAGTGGGGATTTTGTGGTTTATGAGTGGAAGGGAGAGGACTGTGTTTCTCTTGCTATTCAAAGAGATGGGGATGATGAACTTATTTTTGCTGATTATCCTGATGGATTTGCTTTTTTTAATAGAATTTCAGACAAAGCTATTAAGAAGATTTTTCGATATGATTCATCTGCTTATGGAGTAAAAGAAGGATTTAATGGAAACTTTGATGAAGCATATGGAGAATTTATTTATGATTCAGAAAATGATGTAAAGGAAATGACTATCAAGGATTTGGAAGAGCATTTCAAATGTAAGATTAAAATTGTGAAATAGGAGTGAATGATGGTTGAATATACTGTTGTTCGGGGCCGGTATCTTGATATTCTTATTGATGAAGTTAATGATTATCTCAAAGAAGGATGGGATTTGAATGGCGGCATAGCTGGTAATGATGGTTGGTATTGCCAATCTCTTATTCGGAAAGAGGAAGAAACTGATTAAATAATCTAACCACAGGGTTTTATTGAAAATAGTAAGATATTGCAATGAAACATATGATTAAAATGCCCTTTTTACAATTCTTGAAGTAAGATTTCACAATAAAATAAGGAGAGCTAAGATGAAAAAGTATATAATTCTTGAATCAAGTTCGCATCTCGGACTTGAAAAATTGGTAAATGAATACCTGAATAAAGGATGGGAGATTTCCGGTTCTGCATTTGTTTCAACTGCATATAATGGTCAATGCTTTTTCCAGCCAATGATTAAGGAAGTTCAAGAATCATTACATACTGCTAAGGAATATATAACAGTATATGGGAAGAATTCTGCTGAACTTATAAAGGAAGCAGCTAAGTATGTAGAACAAGGATGGCAAGATAATAGTGAAGTGGCGTTTTGTGAAGGACCTTGTTCTGCGGTAATGGTTAGGAAAGTGAAGTGTTGATACTCTTTACAAGGATTATTGCAGAAAGATTATTACTCTACGAGTAAAAATTGATGCAAACATTCTTTGTAAGGGTGGGTTGGCAGGATTCTGATAAGGTATTAGCTAGGTTATAGCAAGATTATGGCAGGATTGTGCTATAATTATTGGAAATGAGTGTGGATTATATTAAAATGAAGGGAATTTTGGCAGGATTGTGCTAAAATCATAGCTAAGGGAGTGAGGGAGTTCCCGTAAATTCCCCTATACTTCCCTATAATCTTTCTATAAATTCCCTTATAATTCTTCCATGACTTCTAATAACCTCCTCCATAATCCTTTAAAACCTCTCCCAATAACTCTTCTATGACTTCCCACAACCTTCTCTCAAACCCTTACAGTCCCTGTAATCCTTATTGCACACAACTCATTCATGAATCTTCCATATGCTCTATAGTGATTAACTTGATTATAAGCATTATCAGGCTTTGACCAAAGTCTATCCTATATGAGTATCAACTACTCAATCAATCTCATTCTAAGGTGCTTAATAATTGAATTTCAGGGGTTTTGAAAAGACCGGTATTTTACTGATTATAACATGAGGAGAAATAATCTTCAAAATAAATTTAGGAGCATTACTTGAATAGTGATTATTCTGTGCTATTAGTATAGACGGAGAAAGAATTTAAGAACAAATAAAAGAAGGAGATTAGAAAATGAAACTTGAGATTGTAAAGAAAGCAAAGAAGAAGAAGTCGTTTGTTTCAGGGTTTCGCGTAACGATTAACACGATGACAGGAGACGCTGACAATTATCATAAAATCGTTTACAACGGTTTGACAGAAACAGAAGCAGTATCTTTGATTGCCCTTCTCAAAGATTGTCCTGAATACGGAGATGAAGTTGAGGAATATCTTGACAAGATTAATAAAGAATATCGGAAATTGCCTGAAGATAGTCGAGAAACATCGGCATTGAGATTTTTAACATATGGTGAATGGTATATTGATGAATATGGCATATATGATTCTTATGATGAGTATGAAGTCATTTACATTGATAATGATGGAAACAAGTTTGATGTGAAGGAAACCGAATAATAAATAAGGAGGATTGAATCATGACTATCTCAAGGAAAGCTATTGCTGAAGAATTTGCAAGAAGGAAAGTTCAATTTCATAAGGATGAAAATTGGGAGGATATAAGTTGTTTCGGATTGTTTACATGGGGAGATATTTCTCGGTATCTTGTAGGAAATCCTTTGAGAGTTAAAAATTTTGTTGAAGGATTAGTCAGTTATCCTGATAATGCTAATTACGTATATAGCAATAAAACTGTTTGGGTTGTTCCTACAAAAGAATTTTATGAAAAGGAAATACTTCCTATCGTGAAACGAAAAGAACAAATTGTTTCTGAATTTTCTGAAAATTATAAACAGGAGGATTAAAAATGATTATCTCGGCTGATGTAGCAAGTAGGATTTCTTCACAATCAATGTTTTCGATTGCTGAAAAATGGAATGGTGTTTGGAAAAAAATTGAAGAACAGGCAAGGCATGGACACAATTTTGCTCCCATTTATTTTTCTGATATGGGAACAAAGGAATATACTGTTGACAAAAGTGACTTTACACACATTATGAGGTTATTTGGATATAGGGTCAAGGATTCTGCTGTCCAATGTCGAAATGAAAATGACATATGGGCGTGGGTAGAATGGAATAAAATTGATTAAAGTTATAAACAGGAGGATTGAAAAATGATTTGGATTGGAATTGGTTTGATTATTGTTGGAATGCTACTTACAGCTATGGGTGTATATGGCGAATCTGATGGTGCTTGCATTATGGGTCTTATTTCTATAGCAGTAGGAGTTATGTTACTTGCAATTTATTTTTCAGAAAAAGCTGAAATTAATTCATTTTATAAAAATTATCCTATTGAAAAGAATTATGAATTTTACAAGATTTACACGGAGGATAATAGACAGGAGTATATTATCAATCCTGAATTCTCAAATGGAATGATTATTGTGAATGATCGGATTTATAAAAAATATTCCGGGTATAAAAAATTGACCAGAGAAGAAGCAGCAGGACATTATAAATAAGGAGAATTTGAAAAATGAACAAAGAAATTATCAACGCATTTATCCAGAACACTGTTTTCACTAACAAAAAGATTGATAAATCTATATGGAAAGCTTTGATGACCATTTCCAATGCTAAAAGTTTTGGAGATGAGCATGAGGATGTAAATATTGAAAGCTTTGTATATGATATTAAACATTATGTTGGTGAAAATACAGCTTTGATCCAGAATCTTATTCCTGTAGAGTATAAAGCAGGAAAGAAAGCTCCTTCAGAAGTGATTGGAAGATTTTGTTCCTCAAATGATAGTAGAAGGACTTTGGAAGGAGTTTTCCATGATTCACAGGATAAAAAGTTTGTTGCAACAAATGGAAAATATGTTGCGCTATGTGATATGAAGGAAGATACAGCAGAATCTAAGGTAGTTGGATTGGATGGAAAAGTCATTACCGGAACCTATCCAAACTATAAACAAGTTATTCCTCAAAAGTTTTCACATAAAGATGAAATTTTGGATGTTCAGAAAATCACCGGTTATTTGAAAGCTATTGTTAATTTTTCCTCATGTATCGGAAGAGATGAAATAGTTTTGGTAAATTTGTTTGGAAATACTTTAAATGCAGAACTTCTTTATACTGTTTTCAAGACATTTTCTGATATTGGAGCAAAAACAATTCAGATGAGGCATAATAATGGAGAAGGGGTTCCTGTATTATTTGAAACTGATAATCTTACAGTAGTTCTTATGCCAGCCCGTGTAAACACTGAAACTACTGTAATCGGTCTTGCAGATGAAAAGATTGTTTCCAATAAAAATATTGGTGATTTCAATATCCGTGGAAATAAGATTTCAGGAACATATTTGAATCCGCTGAAGGATTTCAAAATCATTCCTGATGAATCTGAATTAAGGGAATTGAGAATTGCTTATAATGAAGAACTTGTAATGAATTGTTGTGAAGCTGTTCTTTCCAGTATTATCGAAGGAAGCGAACCAGATGCGAAGAGGATTGCAAAATCACTGAAAAAAGCAATCCCGGATTATGCAAGTGATGAAACATTGGATATTATAAACAAAGTATCTGATGCTTTCAAATCAATCAAAACACTTGAAAATGCTATTGATAAGTTTCCTTCTATTATGAATGTTATGAGTGGTGTTTATGAGAGGATTCATAAACTTCATGAAATTATTGGACAGCCTATTGAAGTAGATGTTATACTTCCTTCCAAAATTGAGGAAATGTCTATCAAGGCAATGCTTAATAAGGGGCTTCCTACAGAAGTTATTTCAGATGTTTTCAAAGATTCTGAAAAAGTGAAGGGAATTATTTCTATGATTGAAGCTAGATTTGAAGAGGAATTGAAAAAGCAAAAAGAGATGGAGGCAATGATTCCAGAAGGAAGTGAAATAATTGTAATCAAATGCGGAGGAGAACTTTGGTTCAAACATCCTGATAATGGAATATTCAAATCTATTGAAGAAGTAATTAGACATGATGAGTTTGCAAAACGTCAAGCAGCATCACATGCAGAATATTTGAAGAAACAAGAATAAAGGAGGATTTTTGAAATGGGTATTTGCGAATTGTTGACTGTAATTTTCGTTATTGCAAAGATTATGGGAAAGATTGACTGGAGCTGGTGGAGTGTTTTTATTCCCATGTATATTGCAGTAAGTTTTTATCTAGGAATTTTTTCAATCGCTGTTTATTCAATGATTCATAGAGATTAAGTAATAAAGGAGTATTAAAAATGAAAAAATTTACATTTAAGAAGCTTAGACAACCAGAAACTCTAGCAAACGCGTTTAATAATTATTCAGAAGCAAATATAAAATTTGAAGGAAAAACGTGTGGATGGTATAAAGATTCTTGCAGAGATAGATATTTTCATATTTGGATTTCTGTAGAAGATTCAACTGAAAAAAAGGGATGGAAAGTAATAATTCTGGAAGAAAAATTTGATACAGAACAAGAATGCCGTAAATGGATTCAGGAAAATACTAATACAATTTGTGAAAAATTTAATCTTCACTTTTTTGAAAATTAAGGAGTAATTTAAAATGTGCATTTCTGGTACCGGTTTTCCTTATAAAAAGTATAAATTTCCTTGCACTCTTAAAACTCAAGAAGATTTTGAGCAATTTGGAGTGATTGATCTTCAATATTATCTTACTGCACTGGAAGAAGAGCTTGAAATCCTTTATGAAAACAGATATAATCATATGGTAGTGTCCGTGATTATGGTTGATTTTGAGAATGAGAAAAGGACGGTAATGAAATGGACAGGAGATTTGATCCCTGCTCTAGCAAAATTTCATAAAGATAAAAAGCTTCCTTATAATGAGAGAGATTTGAGCAAATATGAAAGTCTTGACAATGCATTTGAAGAAACAAAGCAGGACGTGACTTCAAATAATAATCTGGATATTCAAAAAATCTTTGATTATATCATGAAATGTTATTCTTCTTATGGAGAAAGATTCATGAGTGACCATCCTGTAAAAGTTCTTGGATTGAAGTTTGTAATAAATTATGGAATGAATATGAAATGGGGTATTCAATTTTATGGAAATCCAAAACTGAGCATGGAGTTGTATAAGAAGAATAAAGGACTTGAATATGATGAAGGTGTTTTTACTGTAAAATATGTCACAGGAACACTGGAAGGAGATAAAACAGCAAGCCATTGGTTTGATCTTATTTACCATGAGGATTACAAGATTTTGGATGAAGTTTAAGTAAAAATATAAATAAAAGGAGAATTATCATGATCGAGATGCTTCAAAAAGAAATGCCGGAACTTAAAACTGGAATGTATGTAAAATTTAGAAAAGGAAGTGATTATTCAGAAAGATTTGGAATGGTTGTAGAAAATAGAATTATTATTCTTTATCCTGAAGTAGAATCACTTTTCAAAGAATGTTATGAATCATATATTTCTGAAGTATATGAAGCTCCTAAAACTGAGGGTGAAAGAGTTATTGATACAGAAATTATTAAAGAGCTTGAAAATAAAGGAAATACTTCATGGATTATGATATGTATTTGGAAAGATACTTCTGAAAAAGAAGTCAAGGAAATGACAATGAATGATTTGGAAGAACATTTTAAGTGTAAAGTTAAAATTGTAAAATAAAAGGAGTAATATTATGAATACATTGAAAGTTGGAGACAAAATTGAATTGAGGGATGATTTGGAAGATGGAAAACATTATGGAGGTTTTATATATTCTCCAGCGTTTCTTGATATTGGTATTATCTCAGAATTAATTGAAAGGTGCTTTGTTTTTAAATTAAAGAAATCTACTTTCTGGAATCCGACTGAAATGATCTCCAAAGTGAATAATAGGAAGGTTAAGTTTGTTGATGGCTTTGAATATACAATCATGGAGGAAAATAAAATGCCAGAACTGCAAAATAAAGATTTGATTTTTATTGATGGAAAAAGAATTGGAGTTGTTGCAGACAATCTTGTAATCTGGCTTAAAGAAGCAGAAGATAATATTATGAATCTAAGTATAATTAAGTTGAATATAGCATTAGAAATTTATGATTCAGTTAAAATTTATAGGGAAGTAACTCCTTGTATTTTTAATGCAAATAAAATCTTGAATGATTCTGCTTTTGAATACAATATCATTTTTGAATATAAAAAGAGCAAGAAAATGGTCAAAGAAATGACTATGGAAGAAGTGAATAAAGCTCTTGGATACAAAGTAAAAATCGTAGAAGGATAAAAATATTCAATAAATATTTCAAATAGCACTTGAATTTAATCATCCGAGTGCTATTTTTATAACAACAAAAGGAGTTAACAAAAATGAATTTGTTTGTGTTAGATAAAAATCCAATGATTTCTGCATCCTATTTATGCAATACACATTTGAATAAGATGCTCATAGAATCTTTGCAAATCCTTTCCGATTGTGCAAGAAATCATCAACAGGATTCTGAAGGATGGGTTTTGTATAATAAATACAACCTGAATCATCCTATTGTCCTGTCAATGAATAATCCGTTTACAAAAAATTGGTTAATTCATTATATCAGGGGAATTATTCTTGAGCGTTCCAGAAGAAAGATGAATCATCATATTTGTGAGGATTTATTTACCAAAAGTCGTTGGAATGATTCCAGCACAACATCTATTGAAAATTTTCCTTATCAAGAATGCAGATTTACTGTATGCAGGATTGATACAGGAGAAGTAATTCCTAATACTCTTATTGAAGAAGCTGTTGTTCAATATAGAAAGCTCTATCAGTGGAAGTATGAAAATTTTAAGATTCCTATGAAATGGAATCCATCTATTTATCCAGAATGGTTGAAAACAAATTAAGAAGGAGATTAAAAATGATTGAAAGAAAAATTGGTGATCGGTTTGTAATAGATGAAACAAACGTCCGTTACCGTCCGGAATATTCGCTAAACAGGAAAACAGTCGAATGTGTTAAATCATATGTTGTTGGCAACTTCCAGTGTTATGGTTGCAACGCTTGTATTTTTAGCGAACTTGATTGTTTCAAATATCGTAAACAAAGAGGGTCGTGTAGCAGTTCAAATAGAATAGACAAAATGGCTGTTCATTTTGTTGAAGTTAAATAACAAGGAGAATGGAAAATGATTGAAAGAAAAATTGGTGAAAGATTTATTGATGATGGAGTTTTGATGGAATGTAGGAAGGATGAAAATAATATTTTTGCTTGCTGTGCAAAAGAAGGACAGTTCTGTAAATATTATGGTTATTCAAATTGTAAAAAACAACTTTGTTTATCAACTTATAGAACAGATGGTAAAGCAGTTTGTTTCATCGAAGTAAAGGAGGATTAAAAATGACAGAAGAAATAAAAATTCAGAAAAGATTTATAGAAAAGCAATTACTATGGATTTCTGCATGTGCAGATTTTTTCAAAGTAAAAGATTCAAGAATGATCGAATCCATGATTATTACCACACGAGTTTTTCTGAATAAATCTCAAATTGATAAAGCTAAAGAATCTGTACAGAATATTTTTAAGAAGTATCCGACTATTGAACAAGTGATTAAGGAGAATTGATTATGTCTGAAATGTTTTTGAGTTATGCACCTATTCGTGATACCGAATATTTTTATGAAATGCTTAATAAGATTAAGGAAGGAAAAACAGATCGCCCAATGAAAGCTATTAATACTTATTGCCGCTGTGTCTGTCCTGATAGGGATAAGAAAGTATCGGCAGTAATGTGTCATAATCAGGATTGTATTTTCGGGGAGTTGAAAAAGCACCTTTCCATTAAGCATAATCTTCCTGAAAATAAGTGGATTGGAAAGGAGGATACAGTTCATCTTACAAATATTGTTACCAAAGAGTATAGAAAATATACTTTGAAAGGATTTGTGGAATTTATTAATAAAGATTATGGTGAAGTTACTGAAGAATCTATTATTAAAAAATATGGACAAGGTATTAATCTTCAGATTGAAGAATTGGCTAAAGTATTTGCGGATTATGAAAATTGGACTATTGAAATTGAGAAAGGAAATTAATAAGATGAATGCATTGAAAATCGGGGATAAGATTGAATTAAGAGATGATTTGAAAGTTGGAGAATTTTATGGAGAATTGAGCTATAGAGCAGGAATGCCTGCTTATGGAATTGTTTATTTTTTAGATATGTATCATTGCACATTGAAAATGACAGAAAGTTTTTTCTGGTTTCCTGTTGAAATGGTTGGTCGAGTGAATAATAGGAAAGTTGAATTTGTTAGTGGATTTGAATATATAATTATGGAGGATGAAAGAATGGATGTTAATCCAAAGAATTTGGTTCAGAGTGGGGATTTTGTAGTTTATGAATGGGAAGGAAATGAATGTATTTCTGTTGCTATTCAGAGAGGAGATAAGCTTATTCTTGTTGATGATCCGCGCGGATTTATTGCTCTTAATGATGCTAGAATTATGTCTACAAATATTAAAAAAATTTTCCGATATAATTCTGATTATTATAGAATAGAGAAGGGATTTAAAGGGAATTTTGAGAAAGATTGCGGAAAATTCATCTACGATTCCGAAAAAGAAGCAAAAGAAATGACTATGGAAGAAATAAATAAGGTTCTTGGATATAAAGTTAAAATCGTGGAAGGAAAGTAATCATGAATGAAGAAAAAATTTATCTCGGATTGATGAATATTAATGGAGAATGGTTTGAAATGTTGGATTGTGGTGGAAAGATTGAATTTGTGAAAGCTGAATAACAAATATTGAAACAAGGTGAATTATGAGTGATTATGATGAAGGAATGCCCTTTAAGCTTCGGTCTTATCAGATTGAAGCATGCGATTTTCTGAAAAATAAAAGAGCCTCAGCTATTATTTCTGTTCCAGCAGGAGGAGGAAAGAGTCATATAGCTCTGGCAATTCCAAACAGATTCAAACTTCTTGATAAAATCCTCATAATTTGCCTTTCAAGTATTAAAAAACAATGGAGCAAGAATTTTAAATCAGTGTTCAAAAATGATTCCTATTATATTGTCAACAATTTATTTGACATAGAGAAAACAGAAGCTATTAAAAAAGAAAAGTGTGTGATTATAAATTATGATATTCTATTCACAAGGGAAAGGACAAAAGTTAAAAAGGAGATAGATGAATCAGGTGAGGAAAAAGAAGTAAAGGAAACTATTTCTTATGAAGGATGGGATGATTTCTTAAGCACTATTCAATGGGATTTAATTATTTGTGATGAAGCACATTATCTCCGTTCCGATGATACAGAAAGATATAAGTCGGTTAAGAAAATCTGTTCCACACAAAAGCATAGACGGGTAACATTTTTGACAGCAACCCCTATTGTAAAAGATGTCACTAATTTATTCTCATTGCTTCATTTAATTGATTCTGAAAAGTTTGCAAAGAAGGCAACCTTTGTCAATCGGTTTCAACCAAAAATTAAAAAGCGGATCACTTTCAATCAAGCTAAACTAATCAAAGGGAGGATGTCTCATTTTGTAGATGTATGGGTGTTGGGGGAATTGAGAAATCTTGATGAATTAAGAATGATTGTGAATGAATATATTTTTCAAGTTGAAGATTCTGTTGTATACTCTCATCTCGAAAAAATGCAGAGAATCAATGTTCCTGTGGAATTGAAAGAGACTCAGGAAATGATTTTCATTGAACGGTCTATTGCAAAGATGAGCAGTAAGAGTAGTGAAGATCGTCTAGTGGCAAAGAATAAGCTATCCTCTTTGTATAAGATGGTTGGAATGGCTAAGATTGATGAGTCCGAACAATTCATCAGAGATTGGCTTGCAACAAATGACACTAAGCTTTGTTGCTTTGCTGTAAATAGAGATGTCTTGAGCGAACTTCATGCAAGATTTTCAAATAGCCTTCTATTCTTTGGAGGAATTTCAGATAAAAATAAAGCAGAAATTATTGATGAATTCGTGAATAATGATGAGAAAAGGATTATATTCATGAATGTGGATTCTGCTACTGGAGTTGATAGGCTTTCTGATAAGAGTTGTACAGAGGTGATTATTCAATGCCCTTATACAAGCGCTGTTCTGGAACAAGTGCTCGGACGGGTGAGAAGAGCTTCATCAACGTTTCAGCATTATATCAGTTATTTTCTTACTGCTGAAAATTCTATTGATGAATCCATTTATAGAATTGTTGATAGAAAAGCAGCAGTAGCAAGAGCAATTTTGAAAGGAGAAGAATTGGAAGAAACAGATATGCTTACTTGTTTGATGGATGATATTAAAAAGAAATATTCAAAGGAGAATTAAAATGAATGAATTAAAACTGGTTGAGAAATTGCTTACTATTAAGAGTAATTTGAATGGAGCAAAAGAAAAATGTAAATGGGTTCGTCATTATAAAGAGAATGTACAGGCTATGCACGAATATTCAGAAAATGCTGAACAAAGAATTGATGAAAGTATAACCGAGCTTAATCTGATTATTCAAAATATTCTTGATTATTGAAGATTGTAATAACAAGGAAACTGTCATGAATAAACTATCATTAATCAGTTATCTATTGATCCTATTCACTTTTCAATCATATTCATTTGAAGTCTCTGATAAACTATTGATAGCTCTTTCCATTGTTGAAAGTAATAGTGATTCAAAACTTATTGGAGATAATGGAAATTCCCTAGGAATTCTTCAGATTCAAAAGATTTGTATTGATGATGTGAATAGGATTTACAAAACTTCTTATAAACATTCAGATGCTTTTGATCCGGTTAATGCAAGAACCATAGCAAAACTCTATTTGAAATTCTATTGTGATTTTTATGAGAAGAAAACTAAATTCAAAGCTGATGATGAAATAGCTTCAAGAATTTGGAATGGAGGACCTTATGGATGGAGTAAAAATTCTACGAAAAAATATTGGAATAAAGTGAAAAAACACTTGACAAAGTGAGATTTAATGATACTTTATAAAAAAATTAGAAAGGATAATTAGAAAATGAGCAAAGAAAACTTTACACCCGGACCTTGGGAGCATGATTTACACGTTAGGTATATATTTGCAAAAGGAGTGATGGTCGCTGAATTGTGTAGATGCAGATATTTGCCAGGAAACGGCGGTCATGTAAAAGAACTATCAGAAGATGAATCAGAAAAGATAATGGGTGCTAATGGTGCATTAATTGAAACCGCACCAGATATGTATGAGTTTCTTTCCGCACTAGAGTTCAATCTACCGCCAGAATATTCTGATTTTTCAATGGAAATCATAAATGTATTGAAGAAAGCCAGAGGTGAAAAATGAGCAAATCAAACAATCTGATTGATAAAGAAGTGGTTATTAAACAAAAGTTTGGATATAAATTCATAGGAAGAAAACTCTATATTGCATTGGGGAGTAATTATGTTGTGTCCATGGAAAAACTGATGGTAAAACCAGAAGAACTTGGACTTGTAAATCCCAAAAATGGAGACGAAGCAGAAAAAGTTCCATTTATGCGAATTGAAAATGTATTTTTGATAACAAAAGAAGGAAAAGCTCTTGGAACTGAGGAAGAGGTAATATCTCGTCCTGTTAGGAAGCCTATTTTTAATGGATTCGGATATACAATTTTGGATTATTTTACAAATCCCGATTCATGGATAACTCAAGAGGAGTATGAAAAAATGAATAAGGAGAATTCTTGAAAAATGACTATTGTAATTTTGATTATGGCATTTTTTATTCTAGTTATGCTTACAGAATATAGGTGTCAAAGAAAGCTTTTGGAAAGTGTAAGTGATACACTTTGTGATGAAATCAAGTTTAATTGTAAATTATTGGATAGGAATGAATTGCTTAGCCAGCATATTCATGAATATTATATGACAGGGAAAATTACAACAAAAACAGAAGAAAACCAAAAGGATCAAAAATGAAAATTTATGTAGCAGAAGTTTGGAGTGAATGGGTTCATGGTTTATCTAAATGTTATTTTAAAAAACATTTTAAAAGACGCTGGGTTGCATATTGTGCAGTTAGAATTGTTGCATTTATTTATGATAAATTTGAGATCATAGAACGGCCATTAGGAATAGTTTGGAGAATTAAGGAGATTAAAAAATGAAAAAGATTAAACTTTGTCCATTTTGCGGAAAAAAATTAAATTTTGAAGATGAGAAAAATTGGGAATGTGATATTAATTCTACCAATTTTAATCCACCAGAATGTTTCTGTTGTCAATATTGTGGAGCACGGACATCTTTTGGTTCCAGAATGGAATGTATTGAACAGTGGAATCATCGTCCTATTGAGGATGTTCTTTGCAATCAGATTAACGGGCTTGGAATGATTCTTAGAAAGCAAGATAAGACTCTTCATTTATCTGCTACTACATCAAAAATGTATAAGTTTATTAGCAAGTTAGTAAAAAAATTTAAGTTAATAGAAGAGGGATATACAGATGAATTTACTGAAATTTTGACAATTATTAAAGAAAATGGTGAAGAGCTTTTGAAGGAAGCAAGAGGTAAAAATTGAAAACAGCAATTCTTATCATCGGATATAATAGACCAAACTTGTTCAAGCAAGTTGTTACTTCCGTAAAGAATAATAACTCTGATTATCGTAAATATATTTCACTGGATAACTGTGGAGACGATTCAATCATTAAAAAGCATATTGATATATGCAGGGATAATTTTCCAACATTTTCATTTGAATTGAGAAATAATAGAGTTCGTCAAGATATTCATATTTTCAAATCATTGAAAACAGTTTTTGAACAAGGATATGATCGGGTTATTTATCTTGAGGATGATACATTAATTTCTGATAATGGAATTAAACTATTGGACAATATTCTTAATTGGACTGATTCTTGTTTGAAAAATGTTGGAATGGCTCAGTTATGGAGTAATAGAACATTCACTATTAATGATATTATCAGAGATGAAAATGTTCTAGCATATACAGGAGAAAATCTTTGGGGGGCGGTTATTAAAAAGGAGTGCTGGTTTTCATGTTTGCCTGTGATTGAAAAGTATATGGAAGAATTGGATTATAAGGATTTTACAAAAATTCGTGCAATGCTTGCAAGGATGGATGTAAACATTCGAGGGATTCCAGAATTTTATAGAGCAGAGTTGATGAAAGATTATGTGATGGGTTGGGATGGATTTTTCCATAAACTTTATATGAGTAAAGGATGGAGAAGAGTTTCAACTGTGATTCCTAGGTGTATTAATATTGGGAAAGATGGTGAAAATAGCTGTCAAGAGGCTTGGAATGCACTTGGATATGGTAGGGTAAAACTTTATCAGGATATAGTTATTCCTACAGAATTTAAATTTATAAATGAAGAATATTAATCAAAGGATTTGAAAATGAAAAGAGATTCTAATGGGCGGTTTATGAGTCATAAACAAGATTATGTTTGGGTTATGAAGTCAGTAAATAAGAATATGAGTTCTACTTGGGATTCAAAATTCATTTATCCCGAATCTGGCATTGTAGAAGCTCCAGATTGGAATGATATTCCTGAATATAGAAAAGGACTTCATGGATTTTTGTGGGGAGAAGGACAAACTAATGAAAGGAATGATTTTTCATCCAATAGTAATTGGCTCTTGATCCGAGTAAATCCTGAGGACGGACTGGTTCAAACAAAAAGCAATTATATGTTCAAAAGGGGAGAGGTTATGATGGTTGGGGATTGTCATGAAATCGCTAATGAGATGTTAAAACATCTCCCAAATGATCGTCCTTACCGGGTAATTGGTTCAGTAATTACTGGAGGAGATAAAAGTGTGATTGTTGGAGGAGATAGATCAATTCTTGAAGGTGGAGATGATTCCACAGTCACGGGTGGAGTATATTCTAAGATTATAGGCGGATATGATTCTATACTTATAGGTGGAAGGTATTCAAGGGTTATGGGTAAAGATAACTCTATTATTATTCTTGAATATTGGGCAGGAAATGGATATACTAGAAAAATGGTAAAAATTGGAGAGAATGGAATTCTTCCTAATATTGAATACCAACTCAATATAAATCATAAACTTATGAAAGCTTAATTTTAATGAGCCTTAATTTTGAAAAAGTTTTAACAGAATTAGGAATTCAATGGAAACCTAGAACAAGCGGTTCAAGAACTATTACTTGTGTTGTATGTCCTTATTGTAATGGTTCAAGTTCCAAGCATAAAGACCCTTATTCTGGAGCTTTATTCCAAACTGAAACAGGATTGGGAAGTTGGAGTTGTTGGAGAGGATGCAAACCAGAACACGGAGGCATTAAGCAAGTAATCAAAGATTTATCTGGAGCCAGTTATGAGGAAATAAATAAAGTCATTTCAATGTATTCAGATGAAATTATTCCCCCTTCTCTTGAAATAAAAAGAGCAAGCAGAATAAATCTTCCTAGAAGTGTTGGAATGACTTCTTTATATGAAAACTATTTAAGGAGTAGAGGCTTTATTCCTGAAAAACTTATCAATAATTTTGATATTTCATTTACACCGGAAACTCAATATATTCATGAAAAAATGTATTGGCATAGAAGAATTATTTTTCCCGTATATGATTTAAATAATAGGCTGGTAAGTTATACAGGAAGAACAGTTGACAAGCAAAATGATTTAAGATATTTATTCCCCTCGGCTGAAAAAGAGATTCTAGGAGCAAAAACTATTGGACTGAGGAATAAAAATTATGATCAAAAAAAACCGCTGGTAGTTTGTGAAGGATGCTTTGACTATTGCAAGGGTGGGAGTCAGTTCTTAGCTACATTCGGAATTTCATATGATATTGGAATTGTCAATACTATAATTAATATGAATCCTTCAAAGGTTTATGTAATTTTTGACCCAAAAGAAATAAAAGCTTCAATAAAGCAGAGGGAGCTTATAGAATCTTTGGAATTGCTTGTTGATGTTAGTAGATATAAATATCCATTTGATTATGATTTTGGAGATTGCAGTTTAAAAGATATTGAAAGAATCCACCGGGATTTAGGAATTGATTCTGATTTATCCCACGTAGATAAAGATTGGAAAATGTTGAATTCTTAACTTGAAATATTAAAATCGGATGGTATATTAGAACAATAAGATTGAAAAGGAAAGCATTATGTTTACTTTTGAGGAAGATAAATCAGACAGAGCTTTGAAGTGCTTATATCTATATAATATGTATAATGTCTATGCAAAAAGATATGGATTCCGCAGGGCTTTGAAACTTACTATTGAGCGGAAGAAATTTATTTATAATCTCATGGATGAGTATGAGCTAGAGGATTTCAAACTATTTATGGAAATGCTTAGAAAATCTTTGAGCTTCTTTAAGAATCAGAATTGGGTAAGCCTAGAATGGTTTGGTAAACATTTTCTGGATGTGATGGAAGGAAAGTATGTTCAGAAATATGATTTCACTTATAAACCTTATGCGGCAGATAAAATCAAATCAGATATTAAAGTGAACAGGAGCGAGTATTAGAAATGAAAAGAAATTTTACGGGAAAGATTTATGACCCTGTATTTAGAATGACTTTCAGACTTATTTATGGGGATTTCAGATATTTCAAAACTCTTATGTATAAGTTTTATAAGATTGTGGATAATGATGATAATTGTGGTGGAAAAACTATGGGGATGGGTTCCGAAGGCTCAGAATGTGTAGAAGAGATTATGATGTATGTGGATAATACAGCACCTGAAGATTATGTAAAATCTGCGGTTATGCATGAATCTGTCCATGCAACCTATTATACATTGAAAGCCCGTGACATTAATATGGATATTAAAGAAGGGGAAGTATTTGCATATTATCAGGAATTCCTTGTAAAAGCTTGTAATAAACTTATTGAGACTGGTAGTAAAGCAGATGCACAGGAAGTGAAAAATGGAAAAAAGTAATCCTCCTGTTTGTCCTAAATGCCGAAAGAATCCTTCATCTTGGAATAATCAGGAGGAATGGTGGGAGATTTGTTCTTCTTGTAAATGTATTGAGAATTCAGATTCTTTGGCAGAGATTCTTGTTGATATTGGATTTTCAAGGAAACATTCTTCAGCAGAATTGACAGATTTCAATAAAGAGATTGTAGAAGATATTCAGAAGAAGTCTGGAAATTTTGTGGGGAATAATATTGTGATTCAAGGAAATTCAGGAGCCGGAAAGACTTGGTTCATATCGGCTGTTGCAAAAGAAATATTGAAACGGGGAATTACACACTCGGATATTAAGTTTACTAATAATCTTGAGCTTTTTGAATACTTAGCTTCTGATTATTCATTGTTTCATGAACTTGTGGAGGAAAATATTTATCCGAAATATTTGTTTTTTGATGATATGCTTAAACCAAAGACTGATACAGAAGCAAGATTATTGACAAGGATTTTTGAAGTACGCAGGAATGAACAGTTGATTACTCATGTAACTACAAATTATCCACTAGAAGATATTCAGCCGCAGATTTTGTCAAGATTGTTGGATAATGAAGGAAATTTTATTGTATTAAACTCAAATAATTGGAGAAAGAAATGAATAACATGACAACAAAAGAATTTTGCAAGAAATTTGGACCTTTTCCAGATGATGAAGAATTTATTCTTAAATTTGATAATATGAAAGAATGTTACCAAGCACTTCTGACTAATAAACTGGATGAAGATTTTGCTATTGATTTAATGAGTTGGATAATTTCCAGAGAAGAAATTATCAGTAAATCCGCTTTAATAAAATTCTTTGCATTATCTGCAAATCGAGTAAGGTATCAGATTTTTGATCCAAATGATCCAGTAATTAATATTATAGATTCAGCATTGAAATTTAATGAAGGAAAAATAACAGAAAATGAATTATTGAAAACTGTAGAAGGATGCGAAACTGATATGATTGAGAATCTTGAAAATATTTCTGAACATGATGTGGAGTATAAATTACAATTTGAAGAACTTCGTAAAATTGGAAATCCATTTAAAAATTATTAAGGAAAATTAAAATGCCTAATTGGTGCAAAGGAATACTGAAAGTTCGTGGTAAAAAGGAAGATATTCTTAAATTCTTGCAAGAAGGGCTTGAAGTTGTTGGAGATTATGCCGGAATAGATGAGAAAGCGAAACACAAAGTTGAAATTGATAAGTATGGAGGTTTTATAATTTCATGCGATAAAGAAGAAGAAGATGGCTATTATTATATTACTGGAACTCATAGAAATTTCATTGAATGTTTGAATTTTGAGACAATGGGATTTAAAAAAGATGATATTTATACTATTATTGTTGAAAAATTTTCTTCTAGAGGGAGAATTTATGCAAAGGATTTGGCTGAGATTTCAAGAAAATATCATATTGATTTTCGTATTTATGCTTTTGAAGGAGCAGAATTTAATCAGGAAATTGAAATTGTTGATGGTAAAATTACAATAGATAAAGAAATAAAATTCAAAGATTATTATTGGGAATGTCCTTGCCCTGAAATTGGAGGTTAAGAAATGAAAACCAAAGTCTATGCAATTTATGAAAGTAATTATGATGGATGTGCTACCCTTGGTCTTTATTCTTCAAAAGATAAGGCACAAAAAGTTTTGAAACAACTTTACAAATCGCATGAAATTCAATTTAAAGAACATCTTGAATATGATCCTTCTCTGTTAAAATCATTTGAGCCTATCAGATGGATAAATGAGGATAAATTTACAGATTGGAATTATACAGATGTATATATTAAAGAGGAGTTTGTGAAATGATTACAAAAGAAGATTTTTTGAAGGATGTTTCGAAACATGAAATGAAAATCAAATTGGACAATGGCATTTTTCGACATTTGTCTTTTTCAAAACGCGGAGATGGAACTTATAGTTTTGAGATTACAACTTTTCCAAATTATCTTGTTATTACCGGAGATTGCGGAAGTTATATTTTTAAACGGCGCGAAGATATGTTTGAATTTTTCCGTTCCAATGAATTAAAAATCAATATAGAATATTGGTCAGAAAAAGTTGAAGCAAAAGATTGTCAACGGGATATTCGTATATTTTCTCCTGAAAAAATTGAAAAAGCACTAATATATGATTTTAATCAATGGACAGAGGGAATGAGTATTGAAGAGGAAGATTACTATACTTCTGAAGAAGAATTTAATGAAAAAATAATTCAAAAATGTTGTGATGAGGCCCAATTTAATGCATTAGGAATTGTTAAATTAGATTGTGGATATGAATGTAATCCTTACGAATTCAATCATTATAAATTTAGTTCGGGTTTTATTTGGTGCCTTTATGCGATTGTTTGGGCTATTCAACAATATGACAAGGAGAAAAATAAATGAGTGAAGAATTTTTAGAAGCATTTCAATCTAATACAGCCGGATTAATTCGTGATTGTAAATGCGGAAGAACTCATTATAATGATTTTTATGAAAATGGCTATGGAGAAGGAGAGTTGGAAAATTTAAGAGAAATGAATTTAAAATTTCCAGATCAATATATTCCGCATGATGGAGATGTTGAGACTATTAATTTTATGGGAAATGAAATTGTTCCAGATTGCCCTTGTGGATTGGAAAATAAAGCAGAAAGTATGTTAATTAATGGAAGATATTCTATAATGAATTATTTTCATGCTATTTCCAAAAAGAAACATAAAGAAGCTGATGAATTTGAAAAACTAGTTAAAGAGATGGATAAAAATGATTAAATGCCCTATTTGTGATTCTGAGACTAAATTCTATCAGAAAAAGAAGTTTTCAAAAACTATTGATAACTCTCCTGATATATCTTTTAATAGATGTCCTAAATGTGAATTGATTTTTTGCGTAGATACACAAGAATGGGATGAAAATAAATTCTATGAAATGTGTTACGGAAATCATTATGAAACAATTGATCCAGATGGATTGGGAGCAAGACCTTTAAGAACTGCTGATTTTCTGGAAAGGAGATATAAACCTTCTTCTTTGTTTGATTACGGATGCGGAAGTGGATTGATGGTTGATATTCTTAATGGACGGGGATATTCAGCAACAGGATTTGACCCTTTCAGTTCAAAAGAGAAATATCATACATTTGATTCTAATAATAAATATGAAGTAATTACTGCTATTGAAGTTCTTGAACATCTCCCATACCCTAATGTGATTTTTGAAACTGCGGATCAAATTATTTCTGATACAGGGGAATTTTTTGCAACTACTCTTCTATACCCTAATGATGTTTCTCTGACGGATTGGTGGTATAGTATTGAAGGAAGAAGTGGTCATGTGAGTTTTTATACGAATATGACACTCCATGTTATTGCCGAGATTCATAATCTTGAACTTGTTGAATCTAATCTTACAGACCATTTTTTCAAAAGGAAATAATATCATGTCCGCAAAAAAGATTTCTTTCACACTTTCATCCAATATTGGAGATTGTATTTATGCAATTCCGACTATTAAAAGTCTGATCAAACAATATGAATGTGATGAATGCACTATCTATCTCCAATATGGATGCCCTGCAACCTATTGTAAAGTGGCTATGCTTGATGAACATCCTTGGGGCAATGTTCAACTCACGGAAGGAGCTTGTAATGTTCTAAAGCCCCTTCTAGAGCATCAGAATTGGGTTGATGAAGTTATTATCGAGCATTATGAAACAAAACATGATAAAGCAATTCATCTTGAAAAATTCAGAGACTTGAATCAGAATCTTTCAGCCGGAAGTATTTCAAAATGGCTTTCAGGGCTTTTTGTGATGAAATATCCAATTAGAGATGATATTGCTTGGCTCAAAGCTCCAGTGAATAAAATCTATTCAAATAAAATTGTTGTTGCAAATTCCCTTCGCTATGTTCCTCAATGTGGAATTTCATTCATGCAAGAGTATGCGGATGATATTATATTTGTTGGATTGGATTCTGAACATGAGTTTTTTGAAAATGTTCTGAATAAGAGTATTAAATATCATAAGACACAAGATTTTCTGGAACTTTCTGGAATAATTAATGGATGCGGTTTGTTCATTGGAAATCAGACTGCTGCTTTTGCAGTCGCTGAAGCTTTGAAAGTAAAGAGGTTTCTCCTTCAATTCCGAGATGCTCCTAATGTAATTCCCTCAGGAGTTAATGGATTTATTTTGCAGAATCAGGAGCAAGCTAAGGGAATGCTTCAGCTTCATTGGAATGATAATAAATAGATTTTGTTTGTTCTTTTTCTTGACAAACTGATATATTTATGCTATATTGTAAGGAACGAAAGGAATTTTAATGGAGAATAAAATGAATACAGACCGTTTTAAATTTAGAGTTTTTGATAAACGGGATAACTTGATGATCAATGAAAACAATTATTCGCAACTCGGAATCTATCAGTTATACATTGATGTTTCCGGGGAAATTTTATGTATTTATGAAGGGTATGAGGATGATGACTACAAAACAATTTCAATAACGAAAAATAAAGATAGATTCGTTGTTGAACGATGCACCTCAATGCCAGATGGAAATGGAAATCTAATTTTTGAAGGAGATATTGTTCAGGTATTTGGATATGAAGATAAACATTGTGTTTGCTTTGGATGTGGTGTTTTCTGTTGGGATTCTGAAATTGGGGAATCATTGTCTCAAATAGAGTGTAATTGTGTTCACATCATTGGTAATGTCCATGAAAATCCAGAATTACTTAAGTAATATTTCTACACAAGCATTATTGAAAAGGAATTTTAATGGAAGATAATAAAGCTTTGAATAAAAAGCGTATTCTTGGTGCGCTTTATACTAATAATGCGTTTATAAAAGAATATATAAAACTCTTTGATAAAGAGCCTCTTTTTCAAGGAGAAGCCGGATGTGATAAACTTGAGCATTGGGCTTGTTCTTTCTATAAGAAATATGGAAAAGTCATTTACAGAGATACTCAGACAGTTTATGATAAAGCGGTCCAGCTTAAGAAAGTTTCTAAAGAAGAGTTGGTTTTCATTGATAAACTTCTGGTGGAAATCTCTGATGAAATTTCAAGGGATGAAGAAGATATTAAAGCAGATTCTGTAGAGTTCTTGATTGATACAGCAATTTATGAAATGAATCGGAAAAAGCTGAATAAACTTAATGAAGAAATTTCCATAGCTCTTGATAAGAATGATATTGAATCTGCGCTGAAAGCTAAAGAGAAATGTAAACAACTTGAAAAGAAATCTGATGAAAATGTTCTGGTAGATTTTTTACACGCTACGGATGTTCCAGAACTGGCTCTTACAAAAGATGCAACCCCGTTCATGATTGCTCGTAATGCTTTTGAGAAGGAAGTATTTCTTCAGCTTATCCCTAGCAATGTGATTCTTATTCGAGGACGTTCAAAATCCTTAAAGTCTTATACGATTGAAGATATTGCACTAAATTGTCTTTTCAATAAAGAAAATGCAATGATTATCGGATTGGGGGATTTGAGCAAAGTAGATCAGATTCGAAGAATTATTTGTGCTCTTGCTAAGAAGCCTTTGACAGAAGAGCAAGCAGCACGTCCCATTAAAGTAGCTCATGTTGATTGTATGAAGAATATTCATAATGATTGTTTCAATATTGCACGGACTTGTAATTGTCCTTATAAAGATTCCAGCCAAAAAGTAAATGTTGATTATAAAGCTTGTACAGCCTGTATGAAAGAAAAGCGCCCATTCCCTGTTTCTGTATCCCATACTTATGAAAATGCACGGGCGGTTATTACTAAAGAAGATATCATTGAATATCAGAAGCTTCTTTCAAATCATATTGGAGAGAAAGGTATTTTTGATATATACTCTTATCGTGCAAATGAAAAAACAGCCACAGACTTATATGATATGGTTAAAAGCTATTTTGAAGCAGGAAAGCCATTGAAAATAGTTTGTATAGATCATTTCAGCCAGATGAGAGCAGAACCTTCTACAATGAAGTCTCCTATGTTTGAAAGACAGGAAGCAAGCATGCAGATTCTCAGAAATATTGCATTTGATTTTAACTGTGTTGTGATTGTTGCAGATCAAGCGGCTACACGTCCTCAAGACGGGGATTCTGATTGGATTTCTGAATCTGATTATTCAGGAACTCAGGCAAAAGCTCAATACAGTAGTGCTGTAATCACTCTTAATAGAAGTGCTCAGGATAAAGTGGATGGAATTGTAAGGATTTGTTCACAATTCAGCAGATACTCTTCACTGACTGCTGGAGAAGGTGGTTATATTCTAGTTTGCACAGCTCTTGGAAAGGGAGTATTCAATAATGAATCCATTTATGTGTCCCCTGCTCATATTTCTCAAATAAAAGAATGCGAGAAGAAATATAATCCAGATGATTCTAAAAATAAACGTAAAAAATTCAGATAGATTATGAGGAAAATAAATACAAATCAGAAAGAAATAAATGATGTAAATATTCAATATCCCATTCCAGAATATGTATATCATCCTATTGAATTCGATCTGATTTCTAATCCTGATACAAAGTTTTCCTTTAATGGAAAAAAAGGAAAACTGCTTCCTCGTAAAGTTAAAAAGATATTTGAACGTAAAAAAACTCAAACACTTCAAAAAAATAAACTGATTAATTGGAGGTTAAGTTTTATTCCAGCGCTCCCATTGAGTAAGAAAAAATATAAATCTTTAGCTAAATATAAAGAGGAAATAGCTAAAGAGTATATGGAAGCTATTGAAAAGAACGGTAAGATAATTCCCAATATCTATTGTTCTTATGAATGGATTAAAAACAATCCAAGACTTATTCCAGTTGAAGATACATTTGGATATAAAGGTTTTCTAGATTATACTTCAAAGAAATTTTTTATTCCTCCTTATAAAAAGATAAATGATGAATATTTCTTTCGCAAAGAGGATGCTGTCTATACTTTTCCTAATTCAATAGCTAAGGATGCTGGATTAAGAAGAGATGTCATGTACGTATATTCAAGAGAAGCAACATTAGCAACTTTGAGTAGAATTCCTAGATTGAAAGAAGATAAGAATAAATCACTATATTCTTGTTTTCCATTATTGTATACGGAGGGAAATAAAAGCAAATGGAATGAAAAAATTTCAGAATATTTCTGGAATATTACGACAAAGAATCATTTTGTAGTTGCTCTATCCTTGAATCCGAGATATTTTCAAAAAGCATTATTCAATGATGTTGGATTAAATAGATTCATTTGTATGGAAAATGATAAAATATTGGGAGTTATATTATGGTCTGATAATGGAGTGTTTATTAATATTCATTATGGGATTGCCAAATACAATAAGTCTATGAATGAAGAAATTAAAAAAAATAATCTTATAAATCCATTCATCATAATGAGATGGTGTTTTATGGAAAGATTTCCACGAGGAACTCTATTCAATGATGGAGGGTGTTTATTTTCCAATTTTGCGCGTAGAAATAAAGAAGTCTGCAATCCCGTTCATATTTATGAAATACGGACTCATTATAATATTGATAGTTATCAGTATATTCATAATGGGGAATTAAAAAGATTGCAATCTGTAGGTAGGTTAAAATCGGAGTTTTAAGAAAATATTAGAATATTTTTGGAAACCCATTTGACAAGCGGTATTTCAATGATATAGTATGACTCATAAAGAAAGGAACGTTGATGAAGATTGCTAGAAAAACATTTATGAATTATCTGTCTGAATTGTATCCTGCAAAGGGAAGTGGGGAAGAAAATACAAGTTCAAATAGTTTTTCATTCTTTTCAGATGATTTGAATAATAATTATATTGGTGCTACGGATAATACTATGGCTGTGATTAAGCAAATTCCAGAATATATTCCCGGTTGTAAAGTTCCGGGTGAAAAACTCTTTCAGCTTATTCGAAAATCCACTAAAGTAAAAGAATTGGATATTCAAGTATCTGAAAATTCATTTGATATTGTGTATGATAATAACCTAGAGAATGTTTCAAACATAATGTTCAGTAAGTATTCTGCATCCATGCTTGATAGATTGGATAAGCCTAGTGATTCTCTTTATCAAAAGCTTCCAGAGAACTTTATAGAAGCAATTATGTTCTGTTCTCCTTATGTATCTCAGGATAGACCACAGACGCTTCTTAACTTTGTTTATGCGGAAGGTGGGAAGGTCTGTTCCGGTTCGTCCGGGGAATTTGTTTGTGCAAAGCTTGTGGGTGAGGTTGAGAAGCAATTCATCCCTGCAAACTATTGCAAAATTTTGAGCCAATATAAACCAACTCATTTCTGTTATTTCAATGACCTTCTTTATTATAAGAATTCTGAAAATACAATCATTGTGTTACAATCAGTTTATAGTAAAGAGAGATATCCGTTTGTAGTTACAACGAAAGATTTTACTCAGGAAGAATTGAACTCGGTTAAGAAACAGAATCTTATGCCTAAAAATATGTTTAGGATGGAAAATTCTTGCGAAATTTCATTTCAGAACAAGGAAGGGAGTAATGATGAAATTGTTGACCTGATTTCCTCATGTAAAATCTTTTCCAGCAATATTGAAAAGCCTGAAAAGATTAAGGTAAATATCTCGGATGGTAAGCTTGTTATTGAAGCTATAGGAGCAAGTGGAAAGCACAAAGCTAGTTGCGAAGTTCAAGGAAATGGAGTATCATTGGAATTTATTTGTAATCCTCAGCTTTTACTGGATATTGTGAATAGAAAACACACGGTAAAGACAGATGGAGAAAAGATGATTATCATGGATAAGAATTTTGCACATTTGATTTGGCTTAAATAAAGGAAGAATAAAATGATTACTAATTTGAAAGCCGGATGGTTTCAGGATAATCGACATTTTGTGATTATTCTTGAAGGAAATATCAGAGATAAAACTTATATTGATGAGATCAATTCTTATGTGAAGCCTCTGGTAAAGAAATATACTCCTAAAGGGGTTATCATTGGATATTCTTCAATTATATTGAACAATCTTCCGGCGATTGTTTTTTCGATTGATAATGATCCTTGCGTGATTAATATGTTTGAAGAGTCTGGAGTCTTTGTTATGAAAGAATATGAAGAGATTCCTGAATCATATAAGATTATGAATGAAGATGTTAAAAATCTTTTGAGTTTTTTATATTAAAAAAGGAGAAAATAAATGAAAGAAAAAATTAGTAAAGTGAAATCAAAAGAAAAATTTGTATACAATGATTGTCATGTTGAAAATCGTGGTTATGGAGAAACACAGATTTGTGATTATGATGGAAATTTAATTGCTTCATTAAATTGCTCGGCTGATAAATATGCAGAACTTCTTGCATCTGCACCGGAAATGCGTAGAATAATTCAAGGATTTTTAAATCTTCCAACAGAATGTAATGCAGTATTTTTGCAACGTTATTATCGTTGGTCAGATGATGCAGAAGTGGTGATAAAGAGAACTA